>TARA_R110002051_G_scaffold113899_1_pt1 | contig 32040 bp, 23 predicted proteins | sample TARA_R110002051 | Tara Oceans TARA_R110002051 (sample SAMEA4397023) | marine metagenome | biome: Polar Biome; feature: [MES] marine water layer (ENVO:01000295) within the mesopelagic zone...; material: water (ENVO:00002006), including particulate matter (ENVO:01000060) such... | reverse complement strand
GTATTGATGCAAGACGGCCCAAAGCCGCTCAATCGGATTGAGATGAGGGCAGTAGGGCGGCAACTGGATCAGATGGATACGGCAAGCTGTCCTGGCGAGGAAGGCTCTGACATCGGGCCCTTTGTGGTAGGCAGCATTGTCCCAGATGACATGAATGATGCGCTTATCGGGGTTGCGCTCCTCGATCTTGGTCAGAAGCTGTGCTGCACTGACCCCTTCAACGGTTGTGGGCTCGACAAAGGGTGCGTCGAAAGTTTCGAGGTTTACAGCCCCATGAATGTTCACGCGACCGCGCCCTGCCGTGCTGAGAACCGCTGGATTTGATCCAACCTTCACCCAGCCAAATGCAGGCTTGGTCTGGTATTCCGGATGCACCGCATCGGCGAAGTAGACGGCTTCATCTGCTGGTAACTCACGCATCAGGCGCTCGTAGAATGCGATGAAAGCTGTCTGCTTTTGCGCTGATGCCACGCGCGGCAGGGGCTTGGGCTTGCGGTATTCAAAGCCCAGTCGGGCCAGAAGTTTGATGCAGCCAGAATGGGAATAGTTCAGACCGCACTCAGCTGCGACATGGGCCCTGATCTCTACCGTCTAACGACAGAAGCGGGCTTCCAGCCAAACGCATAACGCAACCTCCTGTGCCTGCGTCATACGGGACTGACCGCCTTTCCAGCCGTCGAAGGCAAGCGCATCCCAACCATCTTGCAGGTAGGTTTTATGCCAGCCGCGGATGGTATCGTCGTCCAAGTAGAGAAACTTTGCGATCCGAGCACAGCTTTCCCCGTCGTCGAGCAGCAGGATCGCATTTGCCCGGCGGGCAATACCGTGGTCCTCACGCTGGCGACGCACGCAAGCCTCAAGCTCGAGGCGGTCTGCTGAAGAAAGAAAGCCGAAGCGGATCATGGGCATAGCTGAATCGTTCCAAGCCCAGCCGTCAAGCCATCAAATTCGGTTTCCGCAGGACTCGGAGTACAGATAAATCGGCGAGTTTGGTGCTAAACGTGCTGCCCACCATTCACCTCAATTTCTGTCCCCGAGACATAGGAGCTTTCATCGGAGCATAGAAAGTAGATCGCCTTGGCGACCTCGTCCGGCTGACCAAGGCGCCGCAAGGGGACTGTCGCAATAATCTTGTCCGTGCCTTTGCTGAGAATATCCGTTTCCACCTCGCCCGGGGCCACCGCATTGACCCTGACTCCGAGAGGGCCAAAATCATGAGCCATTTCACGGGTGAGCGCGGCCAACGCCGCCTTTGACGTCGCATAGGCCGCCCCGGCAAATGGATGCACGCGCGACCCCGCGATGGAGGTCACATTGACCACAGAACCGCGCCCCAGAGACAATTCGTGCTGTAGCCCACGCGCCAAGACGACCGAGGCAAAGAAATTAACATGGAACACTTCACCCCAAACCCGCAAGTCGGTATCAAGCGTGCTCAACCGCTCACCCTGCGCGCCTTTGGGTGAAACCCCGGCGTTGTTAACCAGCGCGTGAAGCGGGCTGCTACCAAGCAGTTCCTTTACGCGGTTAACCGCTTCCATCGTCATCTTGGGGTCGCTCAGATCAACTTGCACATGGTCGCGCGCACCCCCGGGCCAAGGGCACTTGGGCGAGAATGCCTGCCTGGAGCAGCCGATCACCCGCCAGCCTTTGTCTGCGAATTTCTTCGCCGTGGCATGGCCTATCCCACGGCTCGCCCCGGTGAGGAGAAGCGTTTTCTGGCCTTGCGCCGCATTGTTCATTTCCAAATCCATATCCCGGATTGATGCCTCTAAGCACTGTGTTGGTGGTGGCGGTCGGCGCTAGTCTGTCGCAGCCAATGCGCGCTCATATTGCTGACCCGGGATCGCGTCCAGCAGGCTGCGAGTATAAGCGGTATCGGGGTCGTGCAACACTTTGCCCACCGGCCCCGCTTCGACAATCCGGCCTTTTTGCATCACAATGATCCGGTCGCAAATGCGTGCGGCCACACGCAGGTCATGGGTGATAAAGAGCATGGAAAGATGCAGTTGGGTTTTCAGCTCTGCCAGAAGGTCCAGCACCTGGGCTTGGATCGACACATCAAGCGCCGACACCGCCTCATCCGCGATGATAATGGACGGGTCCAATGCCAATGCGCGTGCAATCCCGATCCTTTGCCGTTGCCCGCCGGAAAATTCATGCGGGAAACGCTTCATCGCAGAGGCATCCAGCCCGACCATTTCAAGTAGTTCTTGTGCCCTGGCCTGTGCATCGCTTTTGGAGGTGCCGTAGGCGATCAACCCTTCGGTCAGTATGCGTGAGACACGCGCGCGTGGGTTCAGGGATGAAAACGGGTCCTGGAAAATCATCTGCAGCTTGCGCCGCTGGTTGCGCAATTCCACGCCAGACATATCGGCGATATCGACACCATTCATCAGGACACGCCCGCCGTCAGGGTCCAATAGCCGCACTAGGCAGCGCCCCACGGTGGACTTGCCCGACCCGGATTCACCCACTATACCAATGGTTTCGCCTGCACAAAGTTCAAAGCTCACGTCCTGAACGGCCTTCACCACACGGCGTTTACCAAGAAAGGTGCCTGACCCGGTCGAAAAGCTTTTTTGCAAGCCTTCCACGGTCAGGATCGGCGTCTGTTCAGCCTCTTTCACCTCATGGGGATGGGTCAGCCGGGGGATCGCGGCGATCAGGGCGCGGGTGTAGGGGTGCTGCGGTTTCAACAACACGTCATGCGCAGTGCCGCTTTCAACGACTTCGCCCTTTTTCATCACGATCACCCGATCTGCGATATCGGCCACGACACCAAAATCATGGGTTATAAAAATAACCGCCATGCCACGCGCGCGGCGCAGATCTTCGATCAGCTTGAGAATCTGTGCTTGGGTCGTGACATCCAGCGCCGTTGTCGGCTCATCCGCAATCAGGATGTCCGGCTCCAACGCCAGCGCCATCGCGATCATCACGCGCTGCCGTTGGCCACCAGAAAGCTGGAAGGGATAGGCCCGAATCGCGGCCTCCGGATCGGGGATGCCCACTTCATCCAGCAGCTTCAGCGCCCGCGCGCGCCGTTCGGCCCCGGTAAGCGCGCAATGGGCCTCGAAGACCTCAGCGATCTGGGCACCCACACGCATCAGGGGGTTCAACGCGCTCAAGGGTTCTTGAAAGATCATCGAAATGCGGCTGCCACGCAGCTTGAGCATTTCCTTTTCCGACAGACCCAAAATCGACTCCCCGTTAAAGGTGATGCTGCCGCAGTCGGGCAAAACACCCTGTGGCAACAGACCCATCACGGCGTTAGCGGACATGGATTTGCCTGACCCACTCTCCCCCACGATGCAGAGGATTTCGCCGGGTGCGAGATCAAAGTTGATATCCTTGACCGCATAGGGTCGGTCCGCCCCGACGGGCAAGGCTATGGACAGGTCGCGGATACTCAGCAGGGTCATTCAGATTTCCTCGTCAAACGCGGATTGAGCGCATCATTCAAGCCCTCGCCGATCAGGTTCAGCGCCAGCACGGTCAAAAGGATCGCCATCCCCGGCAGAAACGACAACCACCACGCGGTGCGTATCACCGTGCGGGCAGCACCGATCATATACCCCCAAGACATGATATTGGGATCGCCCAGACCAAGGAAGGAAAGTGAACTTTCCAGCAAGATCGCCTGCGCCACCATGAGCGAGGCCAGCACGATAATCGGCGGCAGCGCGTTGGGCAAGATGTGGCGTGTGATGATCTGCAGGTTGCCAAGGCCCGACAGGGTCGCTGCCTCAACAAATTCGCGCGTGCGCAACGACAGCACTTCCCCCCGGACAAGCCGCGCGACAGGCGGCCATGAAACGATAGAGATTGCAATGATCACAAATGTAAGGCTAGGCTGAAAGATCGCCAAAAGCACGATAGCCAGCGCAAAGCTTGGGATCGTCTGAAAAAACTCGGTGAAGCGCATCAGCGCGTCATCCGTACGCCCTGCGAAATAACCTGCCATCGCACCCACAGGCACGCCGATGGCAAGGGCGACGATAGTCGACACGAGACCCACCAGAAGACTGACATAGGCCCCATGCGCTAAACCCGCCAGAACATTGCGCCCCAGCGCATCCGTGCCAAGCATCAGGCCGTCTTGTGTGAAGGGTGGCAAGAAGGGGCGCTGCACCATTTTCCACGGGCTTTGCGGGAAAATAATCGGGGCCAGAATGGCTGTTGCGATCACAAAGCCCAGAATGACCAAGCCGATCACGGCACCGCGGTTGTAGCTGAAGCGTTTCCAAAAACTCATCATGTCGTCAGCCTTATCCGCGGATCAACAATGACATAGACAACGTCCGTGATCAGGTTGAATAGCAGCACCATTGCCGCCGAGATGTAAAAGACGCCAAGGATCACGTTATAATCTCGCTGGTTGATCGCTTCGAACATCAGCCGTCCGATGCCCGGCCAGGCGAATACCGTCTCCGTCAGGATCGCCCCGCCGAAAATTTGCCCGGCCTGAAGACCGGCCAAAGTGATAACCGGCAAGAGCGCGTTGCGCAGGATATGACGGCGCTGGATGATGCCGCGTTTCAGCCCTTTGGCCCGCGCTGTTTTTACAAAGTCGAGCCGGGAAACTTCGAGCATCGATGCGCGGGTCATGCGCATGTAGATCGCCATGAAGAACAGCCCGAGTGTGGAGGCAGGAAGCACCAGGTGTTTGGCCACGTCCAGCACATGGGCCATGCCCGTATAGCCTGCCCCGATGGTCGAATAGCCAAAGCCGGGCAACCATTCTAGCCAGACGGAAAAGACCAAAGTGGCCATCAGCGCGACCCAAAACAGCGGAGTTGCATAGAAAAGCAGTGCGAAGGTCGAAATGATCGTATCTCCCCAGCGGCCCTGACGGGCGGAGGCAGCCACACCGGCGGTCACACCAAGCACGAGAGACAGTACAAAGGCCACGCCTGTCAGCAAAAGCGTCGCTGGCAGACGGTCTCCGATCATCTCCGCCACCGACATCTGCTGGCGGAACGAATAGCCAAGGTCCAGTTGAACCGCCCCTTTGATATAAAGCCAAAGCTGCATGTAAAGCGGCTGGTCAAGGCCAAAGCGGGCGCGCAAATCTAAAAGGAATTTCTCATCCGCCGCCCCGGCTTCACCAGCCATAACCGCCGCCGGATCGCCCGGAGCCGCATGTATCAGCAGGAAATTGAAGACGAGGATTGCCAGGAGGATGAACACCGCCTTGACCAACCTGCCCAATATGAATCGTATCACGCTCTCCACCCTGTTCTTGTTTTAAGAGAGTCCGGGCCAAAGTGGCAGCCCGGACTATTGGACATTATTTGCCCTTACTTGCGGTCGATCCACACGTCGCGGAAACCGTCATTCACACCAAAGGCAGTGTTAACGGGGTTTTTAATGTCGCAGCGATAGATCGTTGGGAAACCCAGTTCCAGCAACCAGATGTTCGGCACGTCCGATACGATCTGATCCTGGATTTGTTTATAGGCTGCCTTGCGGTCTTCGGGGTTGGCCATCAGCGCCGCGTCGTTGAACAGTCTGTCCGTTTCGGGGTTCTGATAGTTCGCCACGTTGTTCCAAGGCGAACCAGGTACCGCGTTGTCGCCCATGTATGTCCGCGAAACGCCTAGCGCCGGGTCGCCGTATTGGTAGAGATAGGTAAAAGCGAGATCAAAGTCGCGATCCGCGACCTTCTGGTTCCAGCCTGCCACGTCCGACGGCACGATCTCGGTTGTCATGCCGATCTCGATCAGGTTCTGTTTGACCGCTTCGGCCCAACGCTGCCATGTCTCTCCATATGGTAAGCCAAGGATGCGGATGGTTTCGCCGTTATAGCTGCTGTCTGCCAACAGGGCCTTGGCCTTTTCCGGATCGTAGGAGATGTCTGGCGTGTCGCCATCCCAGAACCGGGTGGACGAAGACAACGGACCAGTCGAGATTTTGCCCAAACCGTTCCAAAGCGCGTCTTTTGCGAACTCGCGGTCGATTCCGTGCATGATGGCCTTACGGACTTTCACATCGTCCAGCGGCTTGTTGTCGTTGTTGACCCACAACCATGACAACGGCCCGAAATATTCCCAGCCCTTATCGGTGATGCAGGTGTTGTCCATCGCCTGAATGCGCGCCACGTCGAAGTTTTCGACGGACCCGCCGGGCAGCACGTCAACCTTGCCCGTTTCATACGCGACCGCACGTGAAGCGGCATCCGGAATCACGTGGTAGTACACCTCGTCGACGTAAGGTTTGCCTTCCATGTAGTAGTCTTGGTTTTTCACAAGGTGGATAAAGCTGCCTTTTTCCCACTTGTCGAACTTGAAAGGGCCGGTCCCGATGGGTGTATTGTTCGCCTCGTTGCTGGCGAAATCAGTGCCCTCATAGATGTGCTTGGGGATCATCGGTGCCGTACCGGGCTCGAAAATGCCGATGAAGGGGCCGAACGGCTGCTTTAGGTTAAAGACAACGGTGAGGTCATCGGGCGTTTCGATGCTTTCGACATGCTCCATATAGGTACGCATGCGCGAGTGGCTTTCACGCAGGAACTTGTCCATCGAAAACTTGACATCCGCAGAGGTGAACGGCGTGCCATCGTGAAACACCACACCTTCGCGCAGTATGAATGTGTAGGTCTTGCCATCTTCCGAGATTTCCCAGGATTTAGCAAGCTGGCCCTGAGGCTTGAGATCAAAGTCATATCGCAGAAGGCTCTCATAGATATCCCCGCCGACCATCTGAGTCGGCCCGTTTTGCACGAGACCCAGCATCAGGCTGGGCGGTTCCGGCTGGATTACAACGTTAAGAGTGCCGCCCGATTTCGGCACCCCGTCCTGCGCCGCCAGTGGACTGGCAAGCGCCAGCGCCAAAATGGCAGCAGTTAATTTCACAGGTTTAAGCATTTATATTCCCCATTGTTGTCTGTTGGCTATTGTATTGCGAAAGCGTCTCAACTTGGCGTCGAATACCGCCCTTGGCTGCTGAAAGTCTGCGCGGCTTGCAGGCCTGATATGCATCTCATTCTTTTTCGGTGAATGATTCAATGTATCTGATAATACCCTCCCTTGAGTCGTCAATATCGGCGCGCATTTCGGCAGCAGCAGCCACCGCATCGCGGTTTTCGCATGCGGCAATGATCGCCTGGTGATGTTGAACAAGCGCAATTTTTTCGTGGCCATAATATCCCGCGATCAAAGGGCCCATGCGCAGCCACAAGCCACCCAATATCCCAAGCAAAATGGGCATGTCGGCAATTTCGGCCAAGGCGAAATGGAACTGCTGATTATACTGAACCGCCCTCGGCCACCGTCCGGCACGGGCAGCGGCAGCATTCTTGTCCACAATGCGCTTCAGCCGAAGAATATCCTTTGGCCCCACCATCTCAGCCGCGCGCCCTGCGGCGAAACCTTCCAGCTCTCGCCGGATGCTGGCGATCTCCAGATATTTTGCCAGTGTCAGCACCGGCACGCGCACATCACGCACACTGCGCTGCTCCAGCGCCTCGTCCCGCAACAGCCGCTGCACGGCATCGCGAACCGGGGTCGAGCTTGTACCCAAAGCGGCGGCCAAACCTCTGATCGTTACTTTTTCATTCGGGCGTAATTTGCCACCGACCAAGTCCTGACATACCCGCTCATAAATGGAGTCGCCTAGCGAAACCTGGCTGATCTGATCCATCTCATCCTCGCGCGTTCGGCCAATTTCAGGGCCTTATTTTGATGCATGATGCATCATTATTGTTGAACCTGCAAATAAAAACTGCGATGCTCTGCCGGAACAACAACAGACCGCAGGGATTACAATGAAAGTCTTTTTCGACGAACGCCAGCTGCGCCATGCGCCGACACATTACTTTCGTCGCGGCGCGGCAATGCCGCATCAAGAACAGCCACAACGTGCTGAAATTTTGCGCGATATGCTAATCGGCGAAGGGTTTGAAATTTCAAAACCCCAGGATCACGGGCTGGCACCAATCAAGGCAGTGCATAACCCCGATTACGTTGACTTCCTGCCCACCGCGCACGGCCGTTTTGTCGCCAGCGCAGGAACAGAGGCGCTCGCTATCCCAACAATGCACCCCGGTGTGCGGCGCGGCAAAGAGCCGAAAGACATTCATGGCCAGTTGGGCTGGTGGATGACAGACACATCAACGCCCCTGACCGAAGGCACATGGGAGGCCGTCTACTGGTCCGCCCAAACTGCGATTGAAACCGCCGAGGCCGTTTTGGCCGGCGCGCGTGCGGCCTATGCCTTGTGCCGCCCGCCGGGGCACCATGCGATGCGCGACTGTTCCAACGGATTTTGCTTTTTCAACAACGCCGCCATCGTGGCGCATCATTTGACCCAAAAGTTCAAGAAGGTCGCCTTGATCGACGTGGATGTACATACGGGCAACGGCTCGCTCGACATTCTTTACGAGCGCGGCGACATCTTCTTTTGCTCGCTGCACCCCGACCCGTCAACCTACCCTACTTTCTATCTCGGCCACGCCGATGAAACCGGCGAAGGCGAGGGCGAGGGCACATCGCTGAACCTTCTGCTTGAGCAAGGTGCCAACCAAGACGATGTGCTCGCTGTCTTGGATAAAGGCATAGAAGCGATCCGCGCGTTCGGGGCTGAGGCGCTGGTGATCTCGCTGGGGTTCGACATGGCTGTCGATGATCCGTTAGCGGCGGTTGCCGTCTATCCCGAAGGTTTTGCCGAAATGGCGCACCGCCTAGCGGATTTGAACATTCCAACCGCCCTTGTGCAGGAGGGCGGCTATCTTGGGCCATCGCTGGCCGACAACGCGAAATCCTTTCTCACGACATTTCGTAAGGCCACACAATGAGCGCAGCACCCAAAGACATGAACGGCGCCGAAAGCGTTGTGCGCAGTCTGCATGCAGGCGGGGTCGACGTGTGTTTTGCCAATCCGGGGACCTCCGAGATGCAATTCGTGGATGCGTTGGACCGGACCAAACTGATGCGTTGCGTGCTGGGCCTATTCGAAGGCGTGGTCACTGGCGCGGCCGATGGCTATGCCCGCATGGCAGGCAAACCGGCGGTCACGCTGCTACACCTCGCGCCAGGTTTTGCCAATGCTGCCGCCAACCTCCACAACGCCCGCAAGGCGCGGGTGCCGATACTCAACCTCGTGGGCAACCATGCGCTGCGCCATCAAAAGTTTGACGCGCCATTGTCTGCAGATGTTGAAGGTGCCTGCGCGCCCTTTAGCGATTGGCTGCGCTCGGGCAGCGACGCGGGCAGCTTTGCCGCCGATGCAATGACAGCTTTGGCCGTGGCCAAGGGTCAACCGGGACGCATTGCCACGCTCATCGCACCGGCCGACATCGGCTGGAACGCTGGCGGTAAACTGGCCGAGATAATCGCACCAAAAGGCCCCACCGCCTTGGACGAACACGCGCTATCCGCCGCCATCAAAGCGCTGGAAAGCGGCGAGAAAACCGTGATCATTGCGGGAAACGCTGTGCTTGAGGATACTGATGCATTGGCCCTCCTGCACGGCATCGCTGAAAGAACCGGGGCAGATATTCTCGCGCCAACATCGAACCGCCGGATGGAACGTGGGCGGGGCCGCTTTGCCGTGAGCAAGATCCCCTACCCGATCAACGCCGCACTCGAAACTCTTGCACCCTACACGCGCGCTATTCTCGTTGAGACAACACCGCCCGTGGCCTTCTTTGCCTATCCCGGCAAGCCAAGCCTGCTGCTGCCCGTTGGCTGCAACACGGTCACGCTGGCCGATGTCGATGGGCATGGCCTCACAGCACTCGCCGCACTTGCAGACCGCATCGGCGCAAAACCCAGCAAGCCGCGCGACCTCCCCACGCTTCCTGTGCCAATGGCAGGTGCGATCACGCTAAAGAACATCGCCGCTGCCCTGGCCCATGCATTGCCAGACAACGCGATCATCGTGGATGAGGCTGTCTCTTCCGGCGGGGCCATATTTGAGGCAGGCGACACCGCCGCGCCCAATACCTGGCTGGCGTTGACAGGTGGGTCAATCGGCATCGGCATCCCGCTTTCAGCGGGAGCGGCCATCGCGTGCCCGGACCGTCCTGTCATTACGCTGCAGGCCGACGGCTCCGCGATGTATACCATTCAGGCCCTCTGGACGCAGGCCCGAGAGAACGCAAATGTAACGACGATCATTCTTGCGAACCGGTCCTATGAAATCCTCAAGGGCGAGTTGCACAATGTCGGGGCCCAACCAGGCCCTGACGCGTTAAGCATGCTCAACCTCGACCGCCCCCATCTCGATTTCGTGGCGTTGGCCAAAGGGATGGGCGTACCGGGCCGCCGGGTCGAAGACGTGACCGACCTGATGCGCGCGATCCAGGATGCAGTGAAAGAACCTGGCCCCTACCTCATCGAAGCGGCGCTCTGACCTCTGAAAGGAAACGACGTGGCACTAAGTGCAGACCTCAGGAACCGGATCATTCAGGCCGTCGAGGACGGGTTTTCTGACCAGATTTCCTTCACGCAAAAACTGGTGCAGGTCCCCTCCTTGCGGGGGCATGAACATGCCATCCAGGACCTTCTTTTCAAATCGTTGCAAACGCGCGGCTATGCGATGGACCGGTTCAAGATGGACCGCGCCGCGATTGAAGTACATCCCGGCGGGTCGAAATATTCCGAGGATCATTCCGACGCACCCATCGTCGTGGGCATCCATCGCCCCCGCGATGAGACGGGCCGCTCGCTTATCCTGCAATCGCATCTCGATGTGGTGCCAGAAGGACTGCACGACATGTGGGACGACCCACCATTTTCGGCCAAGATCGACGGCGACTGGATGTATGGGCGTGGTGCCGGCGACATGAAGGCAGGTGCCGCGGCAAATATATTTGCGCTGGACGCACTGCGCCGCATTGGGTTGCACCCTGCGGCGACGGTCTATGTCCAATCCGTGGTCGAGGAAGAATCCACCGGCAATGGTGCGCTGCAAACCTATCTGCAAGGCTACACAGCAGATGCCGTTATCATCCCCGAACCCGAAGAAGAAATGCTGGTGCGGGCCAATACCGGTGTGATCTGGTTTCAGGTTCAGGTGCGCGGCGTGCCCGTCCATGTGCGCGAAATGGGCGAAGGTGCCAACGCCATCGACGCCGCCACCCGCGTCATCATTGTCTTGCGCGAGATGGAAGAAGAATGGAACGCTGAAAAGGGTGATCATCCACATTTCGAGGACGAAGCACACCCGCTCAACCTTAACATCGGCAAGATCGACGGCGGCGACTGGGCCTCCTCCGTGCCGTCATGGTGCAACATTGATTGCCGCGTTTCGATCTATCCCGGACGCAGCGCAGAAGATGCCGCCCGCGAAATCACCGAACGGGTCAGCGCCTTTGCCCAGACAGATGGATTTTTGTCGAACAACCCGCCGAAAGTCGTCTTTAACGGCTTTCACGCCGAAGGCTATGTGCTAGAACCGGGCAGCGAGGCAGAAGCCGTGCTCGAACGCGCCCATGAAGCAGCAATTGGCGCACCGCTGCAGTCTTTCATGACGGCAGGCTATCTCGATACCCGCGTCTATGCGCTTTATAACAAGATACCGGCTCTGTGCTACGGCCCGAAATCGCGCAACATTCACGGCATCAATGAATCCGTCAGCATCAGCTCTGTCAAAAAGATCACGCAAGCCATGGCGCTATTTATCGCGGAATGGTGCGGGACCGAGGACATCGGGCCATGAGCGTCGGTCTACCCCCATTTCTTGCCGGAGTTCTGGCGGAATGCGGCCCGGATAGAGCCGATCTTCTGGCCCATGATCCGCCTTTATTCGACACTGCAATGGCAGCCGATGTCGCTTTGCGGCTTTACGGTGTGTCAGGGGCGATCAAGCCGCTGTCGGCGGAAAAGGATGCAAATTTCCTCATCGTCCTCACAACGGGCGAGGAAGCTCTGTTGAAAATCACCAACGCGGTTGAGGACCGCGCCGTCACCGACATGCAGACCGCCGCGCTGATGCACCTTGCCTCTGCCGATCCCACCCTGCCCGTCCAACGCATCTGTGCCAGTCTCAACGGCAATGCCAGTGAGGCCGTGACGACCGCCGATGGCCAGAGCCATGTCGTGCGGTTGCTGACCTATCTCGGCGGCACCATTCTGAGCAGTGCCACAGCCAGCCCCGGCCTGCATCATGCCCTGGGAGTTTTCCTGGCCCGCGTGACACTGGGCCTGCGCGGTTTCTTTCATCCTGCCGCCGGCCATGTCTTGCAGTGGGATATCAAACAGGCGGGCCAGCTGCGCCCCTTAGTAGGCGCGGTACAGGACGGCAATCTGCGGGATCGACTGGACAAAACCCTTGATCGCTTTGACGCGACGGTCGCACCACGCCTGCCTCATCTGCGTGCGCAGGTGGTGCATAATGATTTCAACCCTCACAATGTCTTGGTGAACGCGCCCGAAGCCACACATCCCATCGGATTGATTGATTTTGGGGATATCGTGCATACGCCGATTGTCTGCGACCTCGCGGTTGCCTGTTCCTATCAAATTGGCGAGGGGGAAGACCCGTTGCGCCAGATTTGCGCGATGGTCGCTGGCTATACCGGCAAGCTGCCGCTTGAACACGAAGAGGTCGCGCTGTTGCCAACACTTATCCGACTGCGCCATGCCACCACCCTTGCGATCGGCGCATCGCGGGCGCAGCGCTACCCCGACAACGCCGCCTATATTCTGCGCAACGCCGGCGCTTCGCTACGCGGCTTGGACGCGCTTGATCGGCTTGGCGATGCGACCGCAATCAATGCCCTGCACGCCGCCGCAGGAACGGAGTGAACACCCCATGACCATGATCAATGCCTATGACACGGCCAACGCGGGCGCGCTGGACCCAGACGACAAAGCCCTGATTGAACGCCGCGCCCAGGCGCTCGGCCCCGCCTATCGGATGTTTTACGAAAAGCCGCTGCATATCGTGCGCGGCGAAGGGGTCTGGCTGTGGGACAAGGTCGGCAAAAAATATCTGGACGCATATAACAACGTGGCATCTGTCGGGCATTGTCACCCGCGCGTCGTGCAGGCCATTTCAGGGCAGCTTGGCGTGCTAAATACCCATACCCGCTATCTGCACGAAGATGTGGTTGCCTATGCCGAACGGCTTCTTGCGACGATGCCCGATGCCTTGGGGCATGTCATGTTCACCTGCACTGGATCAGAGGCAAATGACATCGCCCTGCGGGTTGCGCGCAGCTATACCAGACGGCAGGGCGTTGTCGTCACGCGGCTTGCCTATCATGGGCTAACCGAAGCGGTGGCGGAACTTTCCCCATCCTTGGGCGTATTCGCGCATCGCGGCCCGCGCATACGGCTGATTGACGCTCCCGACACACTTCGGGTGCCGCCCAAAGACCAAGGAGCCAAACTTGCCGCCGATCTGGGCAGAGCGATTGCAGAAATGCGCGCAGACGGGATCGAACCGGCGGCCTTCATCGTCGACACCATTTTTTCAAGCGATGGGCTTCAGCCCGACCCGGCAGGCTTTCTGAAACCGGCGGTTGATCTGATCCGCGCCGAGGGCGGTATCTTTATCGCAGACGAAGTGCAGTCAGGTTTCGCACGGACGGGAGATACCTTCTGGGGGTTCCAGAGGCATGGCCTGGTGCCGGATATGGTCACTATGGGCAAACCGATGGGCAACGGGTTTCCGGTCTCGGGGGTAGCAATGCGCCCTGAATTGGTGAAGGAGTTCGGAGAGAAGACGCGCTATTTCAACACGTTCGGCGGCAACCCGGTGGCCGTTGCTGCCGGTATGGCGGTTCTCGACGTAATCGAAGACGAAGCCTTGCAGGACAATGCATCGCGCACAGGTGCCTTTCTCAAAGACGGGTTGCAGGACATTGCAATGCGCCACAGTGCCATCGGTGATGTGCGCGGCGCGGGGCTGTTTCTGGCGGTGGAATGTGTGACCTACCGCGGGACAAACGCACCCGACGCCGGGCGCGCAAGTTCCATTGTCAATCACCTGCGCGAAAACGGCGTCCTGATCAGCGCCACAGGACCGGGCGCAAACATCCTCAAGATCCGCCCCCCGCTTGTCTTGCAACGGTCCGAGGCGCAATTGTTTCTGGATGCCGTCGAAACCGCATTTGTCGCGACTGACCTGAGATAGGCGCACCTCCCGATGAAACCGGCCTTTCCGGGGTCCTTTGCGGGAGAGTGTGGAATCCTACGTTAGTGGCCGAGAACCCGTTTTCCGTAGTCGCGCAGCTTTCCGCTGGAATCGACGTATCGATAGAGCGTGACGGGTTTCACGCCAAGTTCCTTGCATAGCTCGGGAACGGATGTGTCCCTGTTCGCCATTGCTGCTTGAGCCATTCGAACCTGCGCTTTTGTCAGTGCAAATTTCCGGCCACCCGTTTTGCCCCGCGCACGCGCGGCTTGAAGGCCCGCGAGAGTGGGCAAAACTTGGTGATTTCAGTGATAGGGTAAGGTTTTGGGAACAAGACGAGGCCAGTGTTGACATAAAGGCCAAAGGGGCCTTGTTGCATGGCACCCCGCTCAGGTGATATCGGGTGCGGTCTTTTCCGTTCAGAATGCTGTAGATACCGCACAAGTTCAACGCTGATCGTCGTGGCAAGGTCCCCAAGCAGAAGCATCGGGTGACGAATTGGGCTGAGTACTACGAAAGCTTGCGGCGGCGAGGGGATCTGACGGTTTGGATTAGCGAAGAGGCGCTCGCTTTGTGGTCGGCGCCGCGCAGGACGAAGCCGGGTGGACAGCCTGTCTATTCAGATCTGGCGATTGAGACCTGCCTGACCCTGGGCATGGTGTTCCGGCAGCCGCTGCGCCAGACTCAAGGCTTGATGTGTTCGCTTGCCAAGCTGCTGGGGGTCGAAATCACGGTGCTCAGTTTCGCCACCTTGTCGCGCCGGGGCAACGGCCTGACATTGCGCGTTCAGCGACAGGCCAACGGCAAAGCGGGAATCCAGTTGGTCGTGGATAGCACCGGGGTGAAGATCCACGATGCGGGCGAGTGGCTATAGGGGAAGCATAAAACCAAGCGCAAACGGCGGTCCTGGCGCAAGCTGCACCTCGGTCTCGATCTTGTCAGCGGCGAGATCGTCTGCTCCGATTTGACCACCGATGGCGTCGGAGATTCCACCGCGCTGCCAGGTCTGTTCGGTCAAATTGATGCCCCCGCCGGGTGTTGTCACATTAAATCAGTGTTGTTTGCACTGGCGTGAGTGGAGGAGTTATCTTGGGGCATGATAACGCCTTCAATTTCCTACAAACGCCATCGTTTTCCGAGCGAACTCATTGCCCACGCGGTTTGGTTGTACATCGTTTCAACCTGAGCCTGCGTGAAGTCGACGAGATGCTGCTCGAGCGCGGGATTGAGGTTTCATACGAAACGATCCGTCGCTGGACCCTCAAATTTGGACCGTTGATCGCACGAAATTTACGCCTACGGCAGGTGCGTTCCGGAGACGGTTGGCATTTGGATGAAGTGGTCGTGAAGATTTCCGGTAGTAAATATTGGCTTTGGCGCGCGGTTGATCAAAACGGTCGATATCGGTGAAAAACTCGCCCACGCGGTTTTGAAGCGTCTGTTATGATAAATTTGTTCGTCTAAGCCACTTGATCGGCCTGGATTCGGACTGAATGCCCAGTAGATTAGAACGCTGTTCGCATACTGCGACTCAGTGAAAGATGCGATGGAGTTTTTCACCAATATCGGTCTTGTTTTGGAAGAGATACTTCAAAAACGACGCAGTAAAGCAGCGGCCAAGCGCTTACTGACCAGGTTGATCAAGCGATTTGGCCTGCCTAAACGGATTGTTTCGGACAAATTACGTTCATACGGCGCAGCGAGACGCGAGGTTGCATCAAAGCTTGAACATCGATCGCACAAAGGGCTCAACAATCGCGCGGAGAATAGCCACCTCCCATTTCGAAAACGTGAGCGGGTGATGCAAGGGTTTCGATCTGCGGGCGGCTTGCAACAATTTGTCTCCGTCCATTCCGCCACCAGAAATTACTTCTCTGCCCCAGCCAGCCTACCGCCGTACCGCCATACAAATCCGATACCACCGGCTTGAAGCATTCTACGCTTGGAAAGCTGCTGCTTTTGCGGCTTAAAACGGGTGGATTGGGTGGTTTTACGGACATCACAAGTTAATGTGACAACACCCATCACGCAGTTCCGGCTCATTATCCATTTGTCCGAGCAAGTCAGACACAGCGTTAATATTGCCAGCAACTGGGTGCGACCATGCCTCTGCCCACCGAGAACCCAAGCGGTCCTCATCGCGTGCGGGGCGGTCAGACATACAGGCGTAGAAAGTGTTCTGTTTCATGCCAGCCAAGATAGCTAAATCCTGGGGCCAGATAAAGAACTCCGCACGCAGCGCGCGGAAAAAATACGTTCAAGGACAGTGGACGGGTGAGCCGGCACATGCGCAACGGGTGATCGTTGCCCGAGTTTGGAGTAAACCCCACAGCGCACCACACCCGACCCGGTGAGCAGAGCCAAGGCAGAGGCTCTAGCTGTGCGCAAGACGCTGCCGCATTGGCACTCGGACAATCTGAGCGCTGCGCTGCTCTTGCCCTTCGGAGGCGAGTGGAAAACCTATACCCTCCTATGGGAGGTGCCTTCGCGACGATTTTTGCGTCAGACGTTTCCGCGTCAGGTCAGACGCTCCTAATTCCTCCTCCGGCAGAGGAGTGATCCCGCGCTTCATAGAAGCCGAGAAAAATAGATGGAAGAACCATATCAATGATGATCTCAAAGAGTCAGGGAAGGACTGCTCGCGCCCGTATTATGTCAGGCAATCCGTGCCATCGCGCCAGCCGTCTGGACCGGGGAGTCTGCCAACATCGGCCAGCGCCAGCTGTCCAATCTGTGGAAAGACCGGACAAGTGGCATTTTTTCCTTGAGGACATGCGCGAGGCCACATGGCGACTGATTACCGAATGCTTTGCGACTTTGGTACAGGCGGAATCATCCGTCTTGAGGGCGTTGCACCGTAGGTCCGACCGGGACCCCTGCGCCCGTCGTTCCGGCGCGCGCAGGGTGCGTTGAACCGGCGTTGGGATCGCATGATACATCTCAAGAGGATTATGCACTGGGAAGACATCACGTTCGATAGAGAGTTGATAACAGAGTTGGAGGGCCCCGATGTTCCCTCCGCCGAGTGGCTGGGAGGAGGCCTATGTTGTCATTCCGACACGCTCCTTGACTTGCCCGATTTCGACTGGTGGCTGATCGAGAAATGCTGGGAGACGCCTCTGCGTGCTGGATGGAACTCGCGTTACCGCTTAGAGGGATAAGGAACTGCATCGCCGATCCCTCATCTTGCGACCGCATGATGTTCCGGCAAACTCAACCTTCTCCGGCTCAGCGCGCTTGAAGGAGAATTTCGTAGTGTCCTGCAGGATCAGAATCGGATCATCAGTTGCGCTGGGGCGCAAGGCTGAGGGAAAAGTCACGTGGCTCAAATCTCAGTGAAAACTATCCGTCTATCCGGGCTCACTTCTGCGTGGAAATTCACACTTTGTCACCCAAACCAGACCCCTCTTGCATGAAAGGGCAACGGATATCAGTGGTAAAATTTGGTATAGTTACCGGTACAATAGGCCATGATTTCTTCTCCTCATTTTGAAGCTTTACCCCTTCGGTCCTTCAACATGAGGAGAAGAAATCATCAAAGGTTTAGCTAAAGGTAACCGGCTGAAAACCGGTGGCTCTGACCCTAAGAGTCTGATCGGAAATGAGTTGAGTGAATTCAGTAGGTTGTGATTCTGTTCGGTTGGAAGCTGAACGGAGATCAAAATGGCCTGGACTGAATTCACCCGAAAACTACATGAGCGCGATACGCCCCGATATTCAAGTGATGTAACGGATGTTGAGTGGTCGATAATAGCGCCATTTCTGCCCAGCCCCAACCATCTTGGCAGGCCGCGCGAAGTTGAACTGCGCGGTGTGTGGGATGCGATCCAGTACATCGCATCGGCGGGGTGCGCGTGGTCGCTTTTGCCAAAAGACTTCCCGCCAGTATCAACGGTTCGATACTATTTCTACGGTTGGCGCGACAACGGTCTGCTGGCCGAGATTAATCGGGAACTGGTTGCACTGGCGCGTGAAACTGAAGGTCGGAACCGCCAGCCAACAGCGGGTGTGATTGATAGCCAAAGCGTGAAAACCACTGAAAATGGCGGGATATGCGGCTATGATGCTGGCAAACGTATCAAGGGCCGCAAACGTCACATCATGACCGACACCTGCGGGCATTTGATTGCACTCCGCGTTCATTCCGCCAGCATTCAGGACCGTGACGGCGCACCGGCGGTGTTCCATCAACTGGCCCGGGAGGCTCCAAAGCTGCGCCATGTTTTTGCGGATGGAGGCTATGCCGCGCCGAAACTGCGCGATGCTCTGACCAGTATTGGCCGCTGGGTCATTCAGATCGTGAAACGCTCCGACACCGCCGAAGGTTTCGAGGTTCTGCCCCGTCGGTGGGTTGTCGAACGCACTTTCGCCTGGCTCGGAAGATGTCGCCGTCTGGCAAAGGATTGGGAGAGAACAATCGAAAGCGCCGAGGCATGGGTTCTCATAGCTCACATCAGGCGTATGACAAGGGTGCTCGCAAGAGATTGAAATGCCTCAGCTCATTTTGAATCGGACTCTAAGACTTGGAGAGTAGAAAGGCCCGCTTGTCAAACCTCCGCGCTGCATTCGGCAAAGCCCTTCCTGATGTCGGAACCTAACGATAGCACGCCTTTTTGCTTTGCCGTCAGCGTGACCGAACGCCGGGTGAAATTCTGCTTTTTGGTTGAATTGTTTGTATGCGACAACACAACTGAGTCGATTGCGTTAACGAAGTGGGTATACGGTGTAGGGGCAGAACTATGACGCGAAGGATTAAAAGTAGGATAAACACGGCGCTGGTGTTGCAGGGTGGTGGCGCACGCGGTGCTTATCAGATCGGCGTACTAAAAGCCGTGGCAGAGATCGAAAAAGTCCGCAGGACACCCTTCTCGATCATCTCAGGCGCATCGGTAGGTGCAATTAATGCGGCCCCACTGGCCGCCAGTTCCGGCGATTTCCAGCACGGTGTCCATCATCTGGAAAAGCTTTGGCGCGGACTGCATTGCAACAATATCTATCACACCCACGCGACCGCCATCGCCGCGTCCAGTGCCCGTTGGCTTTGTTCGATTGCCTTCGGGGGGTTGGGCATTGGCCACCCCTGGGCGCTTTTGGACAACACGCCACTGAAGCATTTGTTGGAACGTGAAACGAATTGGCGTCATCTACACAGCTCGATCCGACGCGGCACCCTTGACGCACTTTGCATTACCGCATCCAGTTATGCGGCCGGTCAGGCGGTTACGTGGTTCATGGCCCGCGATAGCATCGATGAATGGAAACGCGCCAAGCGGATAGGGATTAGAACCGAAATTGGCACCAATCATCTTATGGCGTCTTCCGCACTGCCATTTGTATTTCCAGCAGTCAGGGTGGAGGAACACTATTACGGCGACGGATCCTTGCGCCTAACAGCGCCTCTTTCAGCACCAATCCGCATGGGGGCTGATCGGTTGTTCATCATTAGCGTGCGAGACAAACACGTCGGTCCTCAAGAGGGTAAGGAGCAGGGCTATCCTTCAATGGGTGAAATGGCGGGACATGCGCTTGATATTATGTTCAACGATAATCTTGAATCTGATCATGAACGGCTCCGCCGGATCAATGATACCCTATCGCGGATGTCCAGCAGGGCACGCAAGGACATGCCGTTAAGGATGATCGACACGAAGATGATTTCGCCATCTCGTGATCTCCGCGTGGTCGCATCGGAGCACACCGATGAAATGCCCAATTCGATCCGCCTGCTGCTGCGCAGTCTGGGATCGTGGGGTAAGGATGATCGATTGGTCAGTTATCTACTATTTGAACCTGGGTATGTCGGTGCGTTGATTGATCTCGGCTATAAGGATGCCATGGATCAAAAGGATGACATTGCGTCATTTCTCCATGGCTGATCGCCGCCATGCCCATTATCACATAGTCGCGACCATTTTATATATGCCCCACGGTTGCACATGCCTTATAAAGTATAAAATACAAAACATCAGGATCGACAGGGATATGACGGTAGGATCGCCAAGCGAAAAAAGTGCAAGATGCACCAGTATTCCAGACTTGTGATAGTGTCATAGGAACCTCGCCACCCCATCGGGCGTTTATCTTATGAGAGGAAATGCAATGACCAGTCTGCGCGCGACCTATTTGACGAAACCGATTCACAAATGGGCGAAGGGAGTTTTACCCGCCCTTTCCCAGACCGAGAGCGAGGCGTTGACTGCCGGTGAGGTCTGGTGGGAAGCTGAGTTGTTCTCGGGCAACCCCGATTGGACGAAATTGCACAAGGTAAAAACACCCAAGCTCAGCGAAAATGAGCAAGCTTTTTTTGACGGCCCCTGTCGCGAACTTTGCGGCATGATCGACGACTGGACGATCAACCACGAGGCAGCCGATTTGCCACCCGACGTCTGGAAATTCCTGCGCGCCAAGAAATTTTTTGGCATGATCATTTCAAAGTCCTATGGCGGATTGGGGTTCTCTGCCTTCGCTCACTCTGAGATAATACGTTTCATCTCTACCCGGTCAGTAGCCGTGGCGGTGACGGTGATGGTGCCCAACTCGTTGGGGCCAGGCGAATTACTACACATGTTCGGCACCGACGCGCAGAAAGACTACTGGTTGCCTCGCCTAGCAGATGGCCGCGAATTGCCAGCGTTCGGATTGACCAGTGCCGAGGCTGGGTCAGATGCATCTGCGATGGTGGATGAAGGTGTGATCTGCAAGGACCAGTGGGAGGGTAAAGAGGTTCTGGGCATCAAGCTCAATTGGGCCAAGCGCTATATCACGCTGTCACCGGTCTGTACCGTGCTCGGTCTGGCGTTCAAATTGCATGATCCTGACGGCCTTCTGGGGGACACCAAAGATATCGGCATCACCTGTGCGTTGGTGCCCACAAATCTTAAAGGTGTTGAGACCGGGAAACGGCATCTGCCATCTTCGACCATGTTCATGAATGGGCCAACCACGGGTAAGGATGTATTCATCCCGATCGACAATATCATTGGTGGGATTGACTACGCGGGCAAGGGTTGGATGATGCTGATGTCGGCATTGGCCGCAGGGCGTGGTATTTCATTGCCTTCTATGGGATGCGCGGCCATTGCACTGAGCGCGCACACTACCGGTGCTTATGCCCGCATTCGTCAGCAGTTTAGCCTGCCCATCGGCAAGTTCGGTGGGGTACAGGCGCGCTTGGGGCGGCTGGCAGCTGATTCCTATGCAATGGACGCCGCACGCCATCTGACATGTGCCGGATTGGACGAAGGGCGGGCGTTATCGGTGATTTCCGCCATTATGAAGGCACACGCAACCTTCAAAATGCGCGAGGCGCTGAACGATGCGATGGACGTTCATTCCGGCAAAGCGGTGATTGACGGGCCATCAAATTACCTGCTGCCGCTTTACCGTGCCGTGCCCATCGGCATCACAGTGGAAGGGGCGAACATCGTCACCCGCAGTCTGATCATCTTTGGACAAGGATCTATACGTGCGCATCCGCACATGCTCGACAACATGCTTGCCTTACAGGAAGAAGACCCCACCAAATCGCTGGAAATGTTCGACAAAAGCGTTTGGGCACATATCGTTCACACGACAAAGACGTTGTTCCGCGCATGGGGTCGAGCCCTTAGCGGAGGGCGGTTTGCACCTGCGCCAGATGCAGGTAAAGCGACGCCGATCTACCGTCAGCTCTCTCGCTGGTCAGCGGCCTATGCTCTGACGGTCGATTTCTGTTTTCTAACGCTGGGCGGTGCGCTCAAGCGCAAGGAAATGATCTCGGCACGGATGGGCGATATCCTGTCGGAGATGTACATCCTGTCCGCCGCATTGAAACGATGGGAAGACGAAGGCAGGCAAGAGGCTGATCTGCCCCTATTGAATTATGTCGCCGCTGACGGGTTCAAACGCATTCAGACAGCACTGGACGACGTCATCGTGAATCTGCCTACCCGCTGGGGTGCTTGGGTGCTGCGGTTCCTCATTTGGCCTGGCACCACGCAGCGCGGGCCGGATGACCAGCTGGTCGCAACATGCAGCGATCTGTTGTTTCATCCCTCGCACACCCGTGACCGGATTGTCGGTAGAGTACATGAGGGTTGCGAGCGCAACGGAGTAATGGCACTGAACCGATGTTATGCCAAAGTGATCGAAATGGCACCAGTGATGAACCGCTTGCGCAAAGCAAATAAAACCCCTCAGCAAGCGCAAGATGCTGGCATGTTGAGCGATGCTGAAATGAAAGACATTGAAGAGATGAATGATCTTGTTTCTCAAGTGATCGCTGTCGATGAATACACGCCTGAGGAACTGGCGGTTCTCTTTCCCCGCAACAATTCGAGCCGCCGCAGAAATAACAATGCAACTTCCAAGGAGGTCGCAGAATGAGCGGTGACAAAAACCAACGTGTGTTTCTCGTGGATGGTGCCCGCACCCCCTTCCTAAAAGCGCGCAGCGGCCCGGGGCCCTTCACCCCCGTCGATCTGGCCGTTCAATGTGGCCGCCCCTTGCTGGCACGACAGACGTTCGACAGAACCGTTTTTGACTTGGTAATACTTGGCTGCGTCAATGTGATTGCCGACGAGATGAATCCAGCTCGCGTTGCCGCCCTGCGCTTGGGATTGGGCAAAGAAATGGTTGCCTTTACCGTGCAGATCAACTGCGGCTCTGGAATGCAAAGCATTGACACCGCCTACCGATATGTCCGCAATGGCAGCCATCAGATGATCCTAGCGGGCGGAACCGAAGCACTCAGCCATGCTCCGCTGACCCTGCGCCGATCTGCGGTGGAGTGGTTTGGGCAAATGAATGGGGCCAAGGGACCTTTGGCGCAGGCACGTACGATGGCGGGGATCAAACCGGAGTTCTTCAAGCCCGTGATCGGGTTGGAGCGCGGACTGACCGACCCCATCACCGAATTGAACATGGGCCAGACCGCAGAGGTTTTAGCGCACCGCTTTGGTATCGATCGTAAAGCGGCAGATGGCTATGCGATGGAAAGCCATCATCGTCTCACCGCTGCACAAAAGGATGGCACATTTTTGTGTGAACTTATGCCCGCCTTTGACCGCGATGGCACGGTCTATGATCACGACGACGGTGTACGCCCAGATAGCGATATGGAAGGGCTAGCCAAACCAAAGCCGGTGTTTGAACCGCCGTACGGCAAGGTTACAGCAGGGAATTCCAGCCAGATTACCGATGGAGCAAGCTGGTGCATCATCGCCTCACAGCAGGCGGTGGACAAACACGGATTGGAACCGCTGGCAGAAATCAGGGACAGCGAATGGGCGGGACTTGATCCATCCATCATGGGGCTGAGCCCGGTCCTGGCATCTACCCCGATCGCGCAGCGCCATGGTTTAAGCGTTGATGATATCGATCTGTGGGAGCTGAACGAGGCATTCGCGGCGCAAGTACTGTCCTGCCTTGCTGCATGGCAGGACGTAGACTTTTGCAAGAAAATACTTGGGTTGGATGAAATTTTTGGACGGATCAATCGGAACCGGCTGAATGTCGATGGCGGTGCGATATCACTTGGCCATCCAGTGGGTACCAGCGGCAATCGAATCGTGCTGCATCTCGCAAATGCGATGAAGAAGCGCGGGGCAAAACGTGGCATTGCCACCGAATGCATAGGTGGGGGTCTGGGTGGCGCAATGCTGTTGGAGGCGGTGTGATGACGGGACCTGTCCTAAAATATCTGGAAGACGCAAAACTGGAACTGGGTGCCTCAGACAAGCGTGACGGCCACTGGCGCATGGGTCGCGATGTGGGCGACATTCTCTGGCTAGTGCTTGATAAGAAAGACACCGGCACAAATACTATTTCCGAGGATGTGATTCGGGAATTGGATAGACATATCGTAGAAGCGGAGAAGGATGTGCCCAAGGCTTTGGTGATCCGGTCGGCCAAGCAATCCGGATTTGCCGCCGGGGCAGACATCACCGCCTTTGACGCCTTGTCGGATGAAGGGGCCGCCGATCTTTTGAAAAAAGGCCATGACGTGCTGGACCGGATCGAAGCATTACCTTGCCCGACCATTTGCGTGGTGCATGGGGCCGCATTGGGTGCGGGGTTTGAACTGGCATTGGCATGCAATTATCGCATCGCAATTGACGGTGCTTCGTTTGCATTTCCCGAAGTACAGCTTGGTCTACATCCCGGTCTTGGTGGTACCTTCCGCCTGCCCGCGCTGATTGACCCTACCGAGGCGATGGTGCTGATGCTGACGGGCAAAACGACCCATACCCAACGCGCCAGATCGCTCGGCATCGCGGATATTGTGATCGAAGAACGACATGTCGCCGCCGCAGTGCAGGCCGCAGCGGACGGCAAGATCGACAAACATGAACAAGGACTAAAGGCGCGCGCGCTGGGTTTCGAGCAAGCGCGCAGCCTAGTTGCGCGGCAAATGCGCAGCCAAACAAAAAAGAAAGCACCAAAGGAACACTATCCTGCCCCGCATGCTCTGATAGCGCTTTGGGAAGAACGCGGCGGTGACCGCAACGACATGCAGCGCGGCGAGATCGAGAGTTTTGCGAAGTTGCTCAAAACTGACACCTCGAAAAATCTGCGACGGGTATTCTTTCTGCGCCAGCAATTGAAAGACGCAGGAAGGGGTGACGATGACATCGTCCATGTGCACGTGATCGGTGCCGGTACCATGGGGGCCGAAATCGCCACGATGGCGGCCATCAAAGGCAAGCGAGTCACGCTTAGCGATGTGGGAACCGATCCGTTGGGCAAAGCAGTGAAACAGGCCATGCAGATTTGCAAAGACAAACACCTGAGCCGGATCGAGACACGCGATGCGCTGGATCGGTTGATGCCTGACCCACACGGCTTTGGCATCGCGCGTGCCGACTTGATAATCGAAGCGGCACCGGAGAAGATAGATCTGAAAGAAAAGATATATGCAGATCTAAAAAGCAAAATGAAGACTGGTGCGATCCTTGCCTCCAACACATCCAGTCTGTCGGTGGATGAACTGATCACTCACGCCCCGACCAAGACACGTTTTGCCGGCCTGCATTTCTTTAACCCGGTATCTAAGGTCGATCTGGTCGAAGTGGTGAAAGGCGCGGCAACCAACGCCAAGACGTTGAACCGCCTTGCAGCATTCTGTGGAACCATTGGCAAGCTGCCGGCAAAATTGGGCGACTATCCCGGCTTTGTTGTCAACCGCGCGCTGACCCCCTATCTGATGGAAGCCATGGTGCTGATGGATGAAGGTATAAATAAAGAGGTCATCGACACCGCCGCCTTGCTGTTCGGTATGCCGATGGGACCCGTTACCCTTGCCGATCAAGTAGGACTCGACATTGGGCTGCAAGTTGCAACATCGCTGCGGGACACTCTGGACAAACCGATGGCAGACATTTCAGACACGCTACGCAAAAAGGTCGAAGATGCTGACCTAGGCAGAAAGACAGGCAAAGGCTTTTATGACTGGTCGGACGGCGCGCCGCATCCCAACGCAGATATGGAAAACGCCCCGGAGGATTTGACAGATCGTCTGATCCTGCCGATGTTGGACGCCTGTGTCGAAGTGCTACGCCGCGGTGTGGCGGAAAGCGAGGATCAGGTGGATGGCACGATGGTATTTGCGACAGGGTGGGCACCGTTTCGGGGTGGGCCGATGCAATATGCCCGAACTCGGGGCGTTGACGCCATCGTGTCCCGCCTGAAAGAACTGGAACGGACGCACGGACCCCGGTTCTGCGCCGATGAAGGCTGGCGATATCTTGGCTGAAAAGCCCCAGATATTCACCAATGAGGGCAAAATGGCACGAGCCATCTTTGATCAGTTGGGGGGCAAAATTCGCCTTGCCTTGCCACTTGGCCTCGGCAAACCTGTCACACTGGTCAACGCCCTAACCCGTGCCGCCATCAGCGATCCGACGCTGCGCCTATCAATCTTCACGGCCCTTACTCTAGAGCGCCCCAAACCGGCGTCGGATATCGAAAAGCGGTTTCTGGCTCCCGCTATGGATCGACTTTTCGGGCGTTATCCCGAACTGCTTTATGCCGAGATGATCAAAGGTGACGGTCTGCCCGACAATATCGATGTATCAGAGTTCTTCTTTCAGGCGGGCGCATGGCTGGGCAACGACTATGCTCAACGTCACTACATATCGGCCAATTACACCCACGCCCGCGATGTGCTGATTGCGCAAAAACCCAATCTACTGGCACAACTGATGCCAAGAGATGGCGACCGTTTCAGCCTGTCGTGCAATACTGACATATCGGCGGATCTGTTTGAGATGCGGCGCACTGGAACGATGGATTTTGTCGCGGTCGGCGAATTGAACGATGCCCTGCCTTTCATGGGAGGTACGGCGGCACTTGAGGCCGCAGAGTTTGAAATGATCCTGGAACCAACCGAACAGTTTGAGTTGTTTTCTGCCGTCCGCCGCCCAGTATCATCTGCGCAGCACGCAATCGGGCTACATGTTTCGCGGCTGATCCCTGATGGTGGAACATTGCAGATCGGCATTGGCGCTATCGGGGACGCCGTAGCCCATGCGTTGCTAATGCGCGATCTCGCAACATTGGATGCGGTCTGGGAGGCTGCGCCTTTTCCGATGCTAGGTGACAATACGGACCCGTTTAACACTGGGCTCTACTGCGTCACTGAAATGCTGGTCGGCGGGCTACTTGCGCTCTTCGAGGCTGGGATCATTCGGCGCGAAATAGACGGTGCCGCCATCCACGCCGGCTTCTTTGTTGAGGCACGCGGTATATATCAACGGCTGCGCGCAATGAATCCCGATCAGCGCGCCAAGATCGCTATGATGCCCGTCAGCTTCACCAATGCACTTTATGGTGATGAACCCGCCAAGCGCAACGCACGCACGCAGGCTCGGTTTGTTAACGGTGCAATGCAGGTCAGCCTTCTGGGTGATGTAATGTCAGATGCTGCGAAACCGGGGCAGGTCGTCAGTGGCGTCGGCGGGCAATTCAACTTTATCGAACAGGCCTTTGCACTTAAGGACGGCCGCGCCATTCTTACCTTGCCTGCCACGCGACACTCCGGTGGCGCTGTGACGTCAAATATCATTTGGCAATTGCCGCTGACCACCGTGCCGCGACACATGCGCGATATCGTGGTAACGGAATACGGTGCCGCCGATTTGCGCGGACAATCCGACGAGGAAGTGATCAAACGCATGATCGCAATCGCGGACAGTCGATTTCAGAAAGGCTTGCTGCACACTGCAAAAAAGGCGGGCAAGATTGCGGCTGATTATGAACTTGCACCTTCGCGACAGAACAATACGCAAGATGCCCTTTCGGAATGGCTGGGGCAGCACCGGCACGCGCTTGTGCCAGAGTTCCCCTTCGGCACCGATTTTGATGAGATCGAACAAGTGCTGATTCCCGCTCTGTCGCTGCTTGACGATGCCACAGGCAGCAAACGACAACTTGCGGAGTTGATCTGGGCATCCATGACGCTGCCCGCGCATCCGAAGGAAGCCGCCGCAATGCTGCGCATGGGTTATGCCGTTGATTGCAAGCTAAATGATCCTCTGCAGGCGCGCGCTCTGCGTGGTGCATTGCGCACCGAAGCTGCGGGCGAGACAACACCCCGCCGCTGACAAGCTTTAATGCATATGCGTCAAACGTTATCCCGACAGGTCGTACTCTATCGGCACATCAATCAGGTGAACGCCACCTGCTGCAAAGCACGCTTCGATTTGCGGTGCCAAAGCATCTGCGGACTTAACGCGGTGGCCCTTAGCGCCATGGGCTCGAGCATAGGCGACAAAGTCAGGGTTGGAGAAACTCAAGCCCCAATCTGGGTACCCTGCTGCGGCCTGTTTGACGCGTATCATACCATACGTGCCGTCGTTCAGGACAAGCACTACGAGGTTTAGCTTCAGTCGAACGGCAGTTTCCAATTCCTGCCCGTTCATCAAAAACCCACCATCGCCGCAGATTGCCGTGACACGACGATTGGGATACACCATAGCGGCGGCCATCGCCGAAGGCAGGCCCGCGCCCATGGTTGCCAGCGCATTGTCGAGCAGGACGGTATTGGCGACATAGGTTCGGTAGCTGGATGCAAACCAGATTTTATACATGCCATTATCAAGCGCGATCATCCCGTCTTGGGGCATAGCATTGCGTACCTCTGCGACGACTCTCCCAGGGGCCATCGGAAAGCGCGCGTCATCTGCCTGTTCAATCGCTCGGGTGCGGAGATCCTCGCGCACTGCCTCAAATCCGGAGAAATCATATGATACGGACTTTTCTAACTTGCAAGCCAGTGCGCAAACGCTGCTTGCGATATCCCCAATCACTTGAAGTTGTGGAAAATAGACCTGGTCAACTTCAGCCGAATTATAGTTTAGATGGATGACCATTGGACCGTCCGCGGACATCAGGAAAGGAGGCTTTTCGACGACGTCATGGCCGACATTCAGGATCACGTCGGCTTGGGCAATCGCATCATGCAAACGATCACCGTCCGACAGGGCAGCTGTGCCGATATATTGTTCTGGGCAACCCTCAACCACGCCTTTGCCCATTTGTGTGTTGAAAAACGGAATGCCAGTTTTTCTTATCAGAGCGGATAGTTGACTAATGACGTTTTGGCGGTTGGCTCCGGCACCTACCAAGATCAACGGATGCCTGGCATCGCATAAAAAGCCGGCAGCCTCATCAATTGCGGCGTCTGCGCAGACGGGACGATGCGGAGCCCCTGCCTGGATCATTCGTGCGCCTGTGACCATCTGCCCTGCAACGTCTTCGGGCAATTCCAAGTGTACCGCTCCCGGTCGTTCCTCTAGTGCCACGCGGAAAGCATCGCGGATCGTTGAAGGAATCGCGAAGCCGTCGACAATTTGTTCGGTATGTTTGGTCACAGGTGTCATCATTGCAACGACATCAATAATCTGGAACCGACCCTGCCTGCGTTCTCGGATCGGTTTCTGCCCGGTGATCATTAGCAATGGAAATGCACCAAGTTGCGCATATGCCGCCCCGGTTACAAGATTCGCGGCTCCCGGCCCTAGCGTCGCAAGACACACCCCAACCTTACCGGTAAGCCTGCCATAAGTAGCGGCCATAAAGGCAGCCCCCTGTTCGTGGCGGGTCAGCACAAAGCGAATAGACGATGTTCGTAGCGATTCTAGAACGTCGATGTTCTCTTCGCCCGGCAGGCCAAAGATATATTCCACCCCTTCGTTTTCCAGCGTTCGCACTAGCAGATCGGAGGTCTTGATCTTATCATCATTAGGCATGTCTGTTTTCCTTTTCTGCGAACCGCCTTATTGTGCAGCTGCCGCGTCGACCGAATTTTCAGCTTGCGCCTTTTGGAGCCATTCCTCGAAACCGAGATTGGTCGCTCGCTTTGTCACGGCGTGAATATTGACCTCCACCCAGAAGTGAGCCTATCTCGAATCCCGGACCGAGCGGGCGGGCCCCTCTCAACGCCGACTTTATCGGGCAACGCCTTACGGCGTCGAGGCACTGGCACAAGCGCAAGAGAAAATTCGGGAGTTGTTTCATGAAGTCGGACCCAAAAACGAGGGAAGCTAAAGTGCCGATGCCACAAGGGACAGCGAGCGAGGTTTTTCGCGCATTCCTAAAGCTCGGTTTGACCTCATTCGGCGGACCTATCGCGCATTTGGGATATTTTCGGGATGAATTGGTCATACGCCGAAAATGGATCGACGAAGCCGGTTACGCCGATCTTGTCGCCCTTTGTCAGTTCCTTCCCGGCCCTGCGAGTAGTCAGGTTGGGTTCGCGCTTGGCCTGTTGCGTGGCGGTCCCCTTGGGGCTTTTGCCGCATGGGCTGCGTTCACCCTTCCTTCCGCTTTGCTCCTGGTGCTGTTCGCCTTCGGCGCGTCCGCATTCGAGGGGCCGGTCGGCACGGGGTTGATCCACGGCCTCAAGGTGGTGGCCGTTGCCGTTGTTGCACAAGCCGTGTGGGGAATGGCGCGTAACCTTGCGCCCGATCGTGAGCGCGCAAGCATCGCCCTTGCAGCCGTGTTGATCGTGATCTTCGTGGCAGGCTCGATTGGACAAGTTGCGGCTATCGTCATTGGGGGCCTTGCGGGCCTCTGGCTTTGCCGAGCTGCCCCCGGTCCCGATGTCGGGCACCTGACATTTCGCGTATCGAAACGAGTGGGAGCGATGTCGCTGGTGCTGTTTGGCCTGCTCCTGCTCCTGTTGCCCTTTGCCGCCGGAATGGCGCAGGGCGTTGCCCTGTTCGACTCCTTCTACCGGGCGGGTTCGCTTGTATTTGGCGGCGGGCATGTCGTGCTGCCGCTTCTGCAAGCTGAAGTTGTGGCGTCTGGCGCGGTCAACAATGATGCCTTCCTGTCCGGATATGGCGCGGCGCAGGCCGTGCCGGGACCGCTATTCACCTTCGCAGCCTATCTCGGTGCGGTCATGGGGCCGGTGCCGAACGGTCTTGTCGGGGCAGCCATCGCCCTTGTCGCGATCTTCCTGCCGGGCTTTCTGCTGCTGGTTGGCGCATTGCCGTTCTGGGACACGTTTCGGTCGCGCCCTGTCGCACAGGCTGCAATGCGCGGCGCAAACGCTGCTGTCGTGGGAATTCTCGGGGCGGCGCTCTATGATCCGGTCTGGACGAGTGCCATTCTGACGCCCTATGATTTTGCACTCGGGCTTACGGGCTTCATCCTGCTTACAGTCTGGAAGGCTCCGCCTTGGATCATAGTGGTATTGATTGCTTTCGCAGGTGTAGTGCTCGGCCTATCCTAACGGCTTTGATGATGTAACCGCCCCCCGACGGCATCGATGTGCCGAGGTGGGTCTGCAATGATCCACAAAAAGGAGAGCGGTCATGTCGGGTATTATCACGGTCGGGCTCGATTTGGCGAAAAATGTATTCCAAGTGCGACCAACCGAGACCGCGTAAAGCTCTCCCGGACATCTTGGCGCTTTAACTGTTCATCCCCACCTTTTTGACGGCGGGCGTTTCAGGGGCTCGCCAGTCCACGGGGTGACGCCTTTGGGAAACCCCTTGTATTCATCTTGCTCCGAGGAGTATCCGTCTTGGTCAAGTTACTTTTTCAGCCCATTTTCGTTGATCTCGTAGGAGCGCATTGGCGAGGACAAGCAGTTTGCGCATGACAGCCGTGATGGCTACCTTTTTCTCTTTCCCAGCGGCCACCAAATGATTGCACTTGGCTTTCAGAGCTGGATTGAACCGGATCGCGACGAGCGCTGGCATGAAGATGGCATAGCGCAAGTTTGGACGCCCACCCTGTATCCGCGCCTTTCCTAGCCATTTTCCCGAGCTTTGTGACATGGGTGCTAACCCTGCAAAACTGACGACCTCTTTGTTACCCAGCGTGCCAATTTCGGGCATATCCACGAGGATCATAAGCGCTGTGATCATTCCAATTCCGGGAATGCTGAAGAAAATATCCAGCCGTTCACTCATGCGTTGATCTTGGCGCGCCAATTCCAGCATCAGCGCATCAATTTTTTCAATATCACTTTCGATTTGGCGTAGGCGTTTTTCGAGCTGCTGCTTTACCTGAGCGTTAGAAACCGTAGCCTTGCGGGCCTTGGCTGCTGTACAGTCGGACAGTTTTCGTTCGACAACGCCGAAAGAAACAATACTTCAGTTATTCGTCATTAAATTTCAAGGAGAAACAAGATGACCGTTAAACTCGCAATTGTCTATTATTCCAGCTATGGTACCAATCACCAGATGGCCACCATCGCGACGGAAGCAGCCAAAGCCGCAGGTGCCGAAGTGCGCCTACTTAAAGCGCGTGAAACTGCCCCTGCCGAAGCGGTCAATAGTCAGGATGCATGGAAAGCCCATACCGAAGCCACGGCTGATATCCCAGAGGCAACCATCGAAGATATGGAATGGGCAAACGCCTATCTCATCTCCGCCGGTACCCGCTTTGGCGTGATGGCCAGCCAGATGCGCGCCTTCATTGACACGCTCGGTGGTGTCTGGGGTAAGGGGGGGCTCGCGAACAAGC
>TARA_R110002051_G_scaffold32525_1_pt1 | contig 32205 bp, 34 predicted proteins | sample TARA_R110002051 | Tara Oceans TARA_R110002051 (sample SAMEA4397023) | marine metagenome | biome: Polar Biome; feature: [MES] marine water layer (ENVO:01000295) within the mesopelagic zone...; material: water (ENVO:00002006), including particulate matter (ENVO:01000060) such as...... | reverse complement strand
TTTCGAGACGTCCGGCATGATCTACTTCTCCTTCGCCGAAGAGCGTGAGGACGGCAACGGCACCTCCGTGGCCTCCGCCAAGCTCGTGACCAATGACGATGGCGGCGGCAGCCTGGAAAATGTCGAGGTCATCTTCCGCCAGACGCCGAGCTATGACGGCAACAAGCATTTCGGCTCCCGCCTCGTCTTCAGCCCTGAGGGTAACCTCTACGTCACCGTCGGCGAACGCTCGGATCCGGAACCACGCGTCCAGGCCCAGGACATCACAAGCGGCCTGGGTAAGGTCTTCCGGATCACGTCGGAAGGCGAACCTGTCGAGGGCAACCCCTTTATCGGCCAGGAAGGTCTTCCAGAAATCTGGAGCCTCGGCCACCGCAACGTGCAATCGGCAGCACTTGACGGCGAAGGCCGCTTCTGGCTCGTGGAGCACGGTCCGCGCGGCGGCGACGAGCTGAACAGGCCCGAAGCAGGCAAGAACTACGGCTGGCCGGAAGTCACATACGGGGTGGAATACAGCGGCAGCCCCGTGGGCGACGGTGTGACCGAGATGGCCGAGACCGAACAGCCGGTCTATTATTGGGACCCGGTGATCGCCCCCTCCGGCATGGCTTACTACGATGGCGATGCCATTCCCGAGTGGCAGGGAGCCTTCATCGTTGGTGGTCTTGTGACGCAGGGCCTCGTAATCATTCACATGGCGGACGACCGCGTCCAGTACGAGGAGCGCGTGCCAATGGATGCCCGCATCCGCGACGTCAAGGTCGGTCCGGACGGTGCCGTCTATGCGGTCACGGAACAGCGCGGCGGCGGCGAATCCACCATCGTACGGATCACCAAGGAAGACTGATCGCTCTGTTGACGCTCCGGTCTTCACGCCTCCGTGACGATCGGAACTGACGGCACCATCTCCAGTTGGGGCACTGCACCAACTGGAGACACCCTATGAGCAACAATGAAATCAACCCGTCGCGACGTCTCGTCCTGGGAGGCCTGTCGACCGGCGTCGCCGTCGCTGCGCTGGCGGGAACCGCACGCGCGCAGTCGGCGGCACCAGCTGGGGCGGCGCCACAGCCGTTGCAGGACCCGACGACAAAATATCCGCAGCCTCCCTTCCCCCGTCAGTCCCAGGAATGGCCCGGTCTGACGAGCCGGATGGAGCCGCGGCCAGATCATGGCGAGGAAAGCTACAAGGGATCGGGCCGCCTCGCCGGCCGCAAGGCATTGATCACCGGCGGCGATTCCGGCATCGGTCGCGCTGCAGCAATTGCCTATGCACGCGAAGGCGCAGATGTCGCCATCGGCTATCTGGAGCAGGAAGAGCCGGATGCGCAGGAAGTGCTCGAGCTGATCAGAGCCGAAGGCCGGAAGGCAGTCGCCTTGCCGGGCGATATCCGCGACGAGGCATTCTGCCAGCAGCTCGTTTCTGACGCGGTCGAGCAGCTCGGCGGCCTCGACATCCTGGTCAACAATGCGGCCAGGCAGCAGTCGGCTGCCTCGCTCGCCGACATCTCCACACAGCAGCTCGACGACACGCTCAAGACCAATGTCTATGCGATGTTCTGGATCACCAAGGCTGCGCTGTCCCACCTGCAGCCCGGCTCCACGATCATCAACACCACCTCTGTCGTCGCCTATAGCCCGCCCGAGAACCTCCTCGACTACTCGGCGACAAAGGCGGCGATCGAGAACTTCACCAAGGGTCTGGCGAAACAGGTTGCGTCGAAAGGCATCCGCGTCAATGGCGTGGCGCCGGGACCGTTCTGGACACCGCTGCAGCCGAGCGGCGGCCAGCCGACCGATGCCCTCGTCGAATTCGGCTCTGACACGCCGCTGGGGCGTCCGGGGCAGCCCGCGGAACTGGCGGGGGTCTATGTCCTGCTGGCATCGCCGGAATCCAGCTACTCGACGGGCCAGATCTTCGGGGCGACCGGCGGAAACGGTGGCCCCTGATCCAGCCGATACCCACTTTGCAACAAAAAAAGCCCGCCGGTTGGCGGCTTTCTTGATATTCGAGGCGTGACCTTAGCGGCAGCTGGCGCAGAAGCGCTGAATGCGCTTGCAGGCTTCCTCGAGCTGCTCCTCCGAGGTCGCATAGGAAATGCGGAAGTTGGGGCCGAGACCGAAGGCGGAGCCGTGAACGACGGCAACGCCTTCCGCTTCCAGAAGCTCGGACACGAAGTCCTCGTCGGTTTCGATGACCTTGCCCGACGGTGCGGTCTTGCCGATCAGTCCGGCGCAGGACGGATAGACGTAGAAGGCACCTTCCGGAGTCGGGCACTTGATGCCCGTCGCCTGGTTCAGCATCGACACGACCAGATCGCGGCGGCCTTCGAAGATCGCCTTGTTCTTCGCGACGAAGTCCTGCGGGCCGTTCAAGGCCTCGACGGCCGCCCACTGGGCGATCGAGCAGGCGCCCGATGTCTGCTGGCCCTGGATCATGTCCATGGCCTTGATCAGTTCCAGCGGACCGGCCGCATAGCCGATGCGCCAGCCGGTCATCGCATAGGCCTTGGAGACGCCGTTCATCGTCAGCGTGCGGTCGTAAAGCTTCGGCTCCACTTCCACCGGCGTCGCAAACTTGAAGTCGCCGAAGGTCAGGTGCTCGTACATGTCGTCCGTCAGGATCCAAACGTGCGGATGCTTCAGGAGCACATCCGTCAGCGCCTTGAGCTCGTCATGGCTGTAGGCCGCGCCGGACGGGTTGGACGGCGAGTTGAACAGGAACCACTTCGTCTTCGGCGTGATGGCAGCTTCCAGATCGGCGGCCGTCAGCTTGAAGTTGTTCTCCTGCGTCGTCTTCACGAACACGGGCGTGCCGCCGCAAAGCGCCACCATTTCCGGGTAGGACACCCAGTAGGGTGCGGGAATGACGACTTCATCCCCTGCGTTCATCGTCGCCATGAAAGCATTGAAAAGAATCTGCTTTCCACCGGTGCCGACGATCGTCTGCTCCGGCTTGTAGTCGAGACCGTTCTCCCGCTTGAACTTTTCCGAGATCGCCTTGCGCAGCTCTGGAATGCCGGACACCGGCGTATACTTTGTCTCGCCGCGATTGATGGCATCGATCGCCGCCTTCTTCACGTTGTCCGGCGTGTCGAAATCCGGCTCGCCGGCCCCCAGACCGATCACGTCGCGACCCTGCGCTTTGAGTTCGCGGGCTTTCTGTGAGACGGCGATGGTGGCGGAAGGCTTTACGCGGGAAAGTGCGTCGGCGAGAAAGGCCATGATCTGGGTCCTGAAAGGTCTGTTGAACAAGGCGGAACCGCGCGCCGATATCCGCCGACAGGTTGTATGTCGAATGTGACACGGGGTTTCAAGCCGAAAGCGCAAGCGGTTGCTCCCGGCCGGACTTTCGCGATGCAACTGCGCCACGTTTCCAGGCAAACATCGGCGATGATCGCCGCTGCCTCAAATCTGCCCTTCTTGCACTGCCTCCTAGTCGCCGTGACTGACCGAGCTGGAGACGGATGATGTTCATCGACGACCAGAAGAAGACAAATCGGCTGGGGCTGCTCAGGTCGCCCTTTCCGCTCGCTTTTCTTGCACTGATCGGCTGTGCCGTGATGCTGCTGGTCCTGATCGGACGTCCGTCGGTGCCGACGATCGCGGCGTCGCCCTTCCCCTCCACCACCGTTCTGCACGCCGCCACCCTCTTTGCCGACCAGCGGCTGATGTTCTTCATGCTCCTCGGCGGCTTCGTGCTCATGGCCGGTGGCTGCTTCGTGCTGTCGCGACGAAGCTTTCGCGACACCGTGAAGGCGGAACTGAAGCGCACGAAGTAAGATCCTCCCAAACGCGAAGCCATGCGGCACCCTTGCCGGCGCCAGGCGGCGCTGATAGTTCCTGCGGCTTCCTCTGAGGCCTGCCAAGGCCGTTTCCGCACATAGGTCCGGCCCATATGACCCGTCTCCAGGCAAACCTCGTCCTTTTGCTGGCCGCTGCGATCTGGGGCGGCGGCTTCGTCGCGCAATCGACGGCCATGGCAAAGATCGGCCCCTTCTGGTTCGTCGGGCTTCGCTTTGCGATCGCCGCGATCGCCGTCCTGCCCTTCGCCCTGATGGAAGCGCGCAAATCGGCGAGACCAGTCACCACCGGGGAATGGCTCTCGTTCTCAACCGTGGGAATGGCACTTTTCGGCGGGGCCATCACCCAGCAGGTCGGACTGCTGACGACGACGGTCACCAATTCGAGCTTCCTGACCGGGCTCTACGTCGTCTTCGTGCCGGTGATCTCGGTGATTGCACTGCGCCGCTACCCGCACTGGATCATCTGGCCGGGTGCAGGCCTGTCGCTCACCGGCATCTTCCTGCTGAGCGGTGGCCAGCTCGGCAACCTGACGCAGGGCGACCTCCTCAGCATCGTCTGCGCCTTCTTCTGGGGCATCCAGATCATCCTGGCGGGCCTCTTCGTCACGACGACAGGGCGACCGCTGGCGCTCTCCCTGACCCAGTTCGCCGTCTGCTCCCTTTGCTGCCTGGTCATAGCCCCCTTCGTGGAGCCCATCAGCATCGAGGCGATCCTCTCGGCCGGACGCGAGATCCTGTATGTCGGCGTGATTTCCTCCGGTCTCGCCTTCGTGCTGCAGGTCATCGGCCAGCGCTATACCACTGCACCGCAGGCGGCGATCTTCCTGTCCAGCGAGGCTCTTTTCGGCGGGTTGCTCGGAGCGCTGCTGTTGGGGGAAATACTTCCACCCGCAGGTTATCTCGGATGCGCCATCATCTTTTCGGCCATGATCATGGTGGAGATCGTTCCGGAACTGAGCCGGCGAAGGTCTTCGCTCCCGAAGACTTAGAGAACGGGCCCGGACTTTTGTCCCAATGCGACAGCGGGCGTCAGCCCACCAGTCTAGTCTCGGCGATTACTTCCTGGCGCAAAGGAATGCCGGCTCACTTTCTCCAAATGCCTGCATCACTGCAGATTCGCGTTGCTTCGGATCAAGACCTGCTGAGTCGCGCAAGCCGTGCGCAAAACTTTTTCTTGCCAAACTCCTGCAAACACAGCACTCTGTCTGCGTTCGGGCAATTTACGAGCATGGGAAGACCTATAATGATGCGCTCCGAAGGCGTCAAAACTTCGGGCGGCGTTTGCGAAGGGCGGACTTCGATCTTCCTGAGCGACATGCCGCGGTAACCACAGGGACCCTTTCTTAAAGCTGCCTGCCACCCGCCCCTTGGGGCGTTATTCTGATGCTGTCCGACGCTGAACACGGACGGAGAGAAAAGGACCTGCTGCATGGCCGAAACTGGCACTGTAAAATTCTTCAACACCGACAAGGGCTTCGGTTTCATTAAGCCAGATAATGGCGGCGCCGATATCTTTGTGCACATCTCTGCCGTACAGGCCTCCGGCCTGGCGGGACTCTCAGAAAACCAGAAAGTAAGCTTCGACACGGAACCGGATCGTCGTGGCAAGGGCCCCAAGGCCGTCAACTTGCAGATCTCCGGCTAAGCCGGAAGGCTTGATCATTCGAGTTGAAGCCCGGCAGTCATGCCGGGTTTTTTTATGCGTTCTCGATGCCCTGCAGAAAGGGGTTGGTCCTGCGCTCCTCGCCGATCCGACCGCCCGGCCCATGGCCGCAGAGGAAGCCGACCTCGTCGCCCAGCGGCAGCACCTTGTCGCGGATCGATCGCAGCAGCGTGGCGTGATCGCCGCCCGGCAGGTCGGTGCGTCCGATCGAGCCGTTGAACAGCACATCGCCCAGATGCGCAAAATTCTGTTGCCGGTTGAAAAAGATCACATGCCCCGGCGCGTGCCCCGGGCAGTGGAAGACCTCGAAGACATGCTCGTCGAAGGACACCCGATCCCCGTCCTTCAGGTAGCGGTCCGGCACGACATTTCGGACAGCCATGGCGACGCCGAACATCTGCGCCTGCGCTTCCAGCCCCTGCAGAAGTGGCAGATCGTCCTGATGCGGACCGATGACGGGAATGCCGAGCGCTTCCCTCAGCTCGTCTGCGCCGCCGGCATGATCGATATGACCATGCGTCAGCCAGATCTCCTTGATGGTGAGACCGTTCTGGGAAATCACGTCGAGGATCGTGGCGACATCGCCGCCCGGATCCACCACAACGCCGTTCTTCGTCTCCTCATCGAAGAGTATCGTGCAGTTCTGCTGGAAGGGGGTCACCGGAACGATACCGGCCTGTAGTCTGCCCATGCTCAACTCCCGAGTTGTCGGGCGGACCTATAGCGACATCATACCGCCGACACAAACTAGTTGAGCGCAGCGTAGCTGGATTCTGCGGCAACCGGTGGTGCCATAGAGACTGTCGTCAGCAGGAATGCCGCGACCAGAACTTTTGCAGCGAGAACCGAGATGAACACCGGCCGCAGCGGATGTGCAGGCTGGCTGGAGTACGAAAAGGTGGTGTCGGTGGAGGTCGATAGATCGGCCATGATTTTTTTCCTGTCTGTTTGGCGATGGCAACGGCCTCGACCGGCATTTGGTTCCTCTCGAAGCAGCGCGTTCACACCACCGCAGCGCCTGTGGCCAGAGCGCCACACTCGAGCGGCACCGGCGGCACCCGGAGGAACGAGAGCGCGATCGGGACGTTGCCGCTGCAGTTGAACCCAGGAGACGAAAATGAACCATTTCCTCAGAGCACTGCTGGCCGGTAGCGCCGTTGCGCTTCTTGCCCTCCCTGCCCAGGCGCAGATGAGCACTGTCACGGCCTCCGACATCACCGTCCGGTCCGGCCCGGGCGACGAATACCCGGAGGTCGGCCTTGCCACGCGCGGCAGCGCGGCCGTGATGGACGGCTGCATCGCCGGCAGCAGCTGGTGCCGCATTGACGTCAACGGCATGCGTGGCTGGGTATTTGCCGAATATCTGACCATCGAGCGCGATGGCGCTCCCGTGGTCGTCGAAGAGTACCGCACGCAGTACGACGTGCCGGTCGTGACCTATGAGGCGACGGGCGCCGTTCCGGCAGCATCTCCCGCACCGGGCGATCTGCTTCTCGGTCCGGTCGAGGATGTCGTCGTCGTGGAGCCGCCGGAAACGGTCAATACCTACATCCAGCAGAACCGTTCCCAGGCTGTCTACGTCCAGAACGACGTGGTCGTTGGAGCCTCGCTGCCGGCTGGCATCGTCATTCAGGAAGTCCCGGATTACGACTATGATTACGTGGTGGTGAACGACACCCCCGTTCTGGTGGATCCGCAGACCCGCCGCATCGTCCATATCTACGACTGAAAAATTGGCGGAGCCGCAATCGCGGCTCCGCCTCCCCTCCGCTATCCCTCCCGCTGACGATTGCGGTTGATTGTTGCTGCCGTTCGCGCTTTATCGGTGCACGACGGATCACAGCAGGAGCCTTCCGCAGGGGCTCAGGTGGAAAGGACAGGGTGTGTCGCGGGCACCGGCAGCAAGAGCAGTGAAGAAAAATCCTCCGGCCATGCCGGCAGTTGACGAGGCGCAGATCGATTTCGAGATGATCGAACTGCTGTTCTTCGCCTACCGCGACTTCGTCTCCGATCCCGATGCCATTCTTGCGACGATCGAAATGGGCCGGGCGCACCATCGCGTCGTCTACTTCGTCTCCCGCCACCCGGGCATGATGGTGACGGATTTGCTGGACATTCTGAAGATCACCAAGCAAAGCCTTGCCCGCGTGCTCAAACAACTCATCGAAATGGGTTATATTCGCCAGATGGCCGGCGCCAAGGACCGACGCCAGCGGCGTCTTTACCCGACGCTCGCCGGCCGCGAACTGGCCCTGGCCCTGTCGGAGCCGCAGTCACGCCGCATCACCCGAGCTATGGAGGCCCTGCCTCCCGAGGGGCGCACGGCCGTGGCGAATTTTTTACGGGAGATGCGGGGTCGTGACCCCAATCTTCCTGTCCTTGAAAGCGAGTTGGAGTGATGACACCACTTCTGTCCGATGATGCCCCTCACCTCCTTGTCGTGGACGACGATACCCGTATCCGCGACCTCCTGAACCGATACCTCACCGAGCAAGGCTTTCGCATCACGGTCGCTGCCGACGCGGCCGATGCGCGAAGAAAGCTGGCAGGGGTCCAGTTCGACCTAATCATCCTCGACGTCATGATGCCCGGCGAATCGGGAATCTCGCTGACGGAAGCGCTTCACCGGGACAAGACCACGCCCGTCATTCTGCTGACGGCGAGAGCCGAAGCGGATTCGCGCATCGCGGGGCTGGAGGCTGGTGCCGACGATTATCTGTCGAAGCCCTTCGATCCACGCGAACTGGTGCTACGAATCAACAATATTCTCAGGCGCAACGCTTCCCCCGATGCACCGAAGATCGAACAGGTCATGTTCGGCCCCTATACATTCTCCATCCTCCGCAAGGAACTGCGCAGGGCGGCAGAGCCGATCCGGCTGACGGATCGCGAACAGGAAATCATGCTGCTGTTTGCGCTGAGGGCCGGCGATACCATACCGCGTCACGAACTGATCGGCGGCGACGCCGACGTGGGCGAACGGACGATCGACGTCCAGATCAATCGTCTGAGACGCAAGATAGAGGACGACCCCGCAAACCCGATCTATCTGCAGACGGTGCGGGGCATCGGCTATCGGCTGAGCATCGATTGACGACGGCAAAATGGCCAACAGGAGCGACAGGGCGATGGCACTGTTCGACAGCTTGAGACGCGATCTCGGCAGGTTTCAGGTGCCTGGCCTGCGCGCCTCCCGGCGCCGGTTCAAGCGGATGCTGCCGACGCGGCTCTACACCCGCTCCGTCCTGATCGTCATCATTCCGATGATCCTGCTGCAGACCGTGGTGGCCGCCGTCTTCATGGAGCGCCACTGGCGAATGGTGACCGAGCGGCTTTCGGAAGGGGTGACACGCGATATCGCCGCTATCATCGAGATGATCGAGTCCTTCCCCAGCAACGACACTTACGCCACCGTCACGCGGATCGCCGACCAGCAGCTGGACCTGAGCATCATCATCGAACCAGGCGGCGAACTGCCGCCGCCGCGGCGCAAGCCCTTCTTCTCCATCCTCGACGGGATCCTGTCCGACCAGATCAGCGACCGGATCCAGCGCCCCTTCTGGATCGACACGGTCGGCGACAGCCGGCTGGTGGAAATCCGCATAAAACTCGACAGCAACATCCTTCGGGTCTTTACCCGGCGCAACCAGACCTATGCATCCAACACCCATATCTTTCTGGTCTGGATGGCCGGGACGGCCTTGTTGTTGACGGCCATCTCGGTTCTGTTCCTGCGCGGCCAGATCCGCCCGATCCTCTTCCTCGCGCGCGCAGCCGAAGCCTTCGGCAAGGGACAGAGGATACCGGACTTCACCCCGCGCGGTGCCGACGAAATCCGGATGGCAGGGTCGGCCTTCATCCTGATGCGCGAACGCATAGAGCGGCAGATCGAGCAGCGGACGGCCATGCTGTCGGGCGTCAGCCACGATCTGCGCACGATCCTGACGCGCTTCAAGCTTCAGCTGGCGCTGGCGGGCGACAAGCCCGAACTGCAGGGCATGAGCGAGGATGTCGACGCGATGCAGAACATGCTGGAAGGCTACCTGTCCTTCGCCAAGGGCGAATCCGAGGAGGACGTCGGCACGCTGCGACTGAGCGATCTTCTTGGAAAGGTCAAAGGCGATTTCGAACTCAAGGGCAAGACGATGACCTACGAGATCGACGGCGACGACACCATCGCGGTGCGCCCGAACGCGTTTTCCCGCCTCGTCGACAACCTGGCCGGCAACAGCGGACGCTATGCCGACCGCCTCCATGTCGAAGCCCGGCACACGGCCCGCTGGCTGACCCTCACCTTCGACGACAATGGACCCGGGATACCGGCGGCTGCGAGGGAAGATGTCTTCAAGCCGTTCTTCCGGCTGGATGAGGCGCGCAACATCGACACCTCCGGAACCGGGCTCGGCCTGTCGATCGTCCGGGATATCGCCCATGGCCACGGCGGCAACGTCACGCTCGGGGACAGTCCTCTCGGCGGCCTGCGGGCGACGGTTCGCGTGCCGGCCTGACGCTACATCAGCTTGCGACCGTTCGGCACCGGCCGCTCGACGGCCGCAAGCACGATCGCGCCGGTCTCATCCTCGAAACCCAGCGTCAGCACCTCGGACCGGAATGGACCGATCTGCCGGGGTGGAAAATTCACGACAGCCAGAACCTGACGGCCAAGCAGTTCATCCGGCTGATAGTGGACGGTAATCTGCGCCGAGGATTTCTTCACGCCGATCTCGGGCCCGAAATCGATCTTCAGTTTCCACGCCGGCTTGCGGGCTTCCGGAAACGGCAGCACTTCGATGATGGTACCGGTGCGGATGTCGACCTTCTCGAAGTCGTCGTAGGTGATCTCGTTCGCCATATCGAACCTCAGCTGCCGAGTTCTTCAGCCCGTCTGCGGGCTTCGGCAAGCGCCTTGTCGAACAAGGGCTGCATGCCGTCTTCCGCCATCAGCACGGCGAGTGCCGCAGCAGTCGTCCCGCCCGGCGAGGTCACGTTCTGGCGAAGCCGGGACGCCGGCTCCGGTGAACGGTGCAGGAGTTCGCCCGCACCGGAGACCGTTTCCCGCGCCAGCCGCATGGCAAGATCCGCCGGCAAGCCAAGCTTGCGACCCGCTTCGGCCATGCATTCCACGAGATAGAACACATAGGCCGGCCCGCTGCCGGAAACGGCGGTGACGGCATCGATGTCATGTTCTTTGCCGACCCATTCGACGGGGCCACTGACCTTCAGGAGCGCATCGACCTGCGCCTTCTGCACATCGGTGACCTTGGGATTGGCGAAGGCGCCGGTCACGCCACGGCCGATCATCGCCGGCGTGTTCGGCATGGCCCGAACCATGGCAGCCTCGCCAAGATGGCTTTCGAGAAAGCTCAGCGTCGTGCCGGCAGCAACGGAGACCACCACGGTTTCGGCGGAAACGATCCGTTTCAGCGGCGGCAGCACCGTTGCCATCGCCTGGGGCTTCACCGCCAGAAAGATCACCTCGGCCAGCAGCCTTTCGGGTGGCGCCGTGAAATGTCGCGCGCCCCCCTCCTCGATCTGCTGCGCCATCACTTCCGATGGCGAGGGATCGAGGACAGTGATGCTGGCGCCGGGAATGCCGTTCCTCAACCAGCCCGAGAGCATGGCGCCCCCCATATTGCCGGCGCCGACGAGAACGATCGATCCGGAGCGCATCAGGCCTCGCCCACCGTTTCGAACAGGACGGCATCCATGGCGCTCTTGGCATCGAGGCCGGACCAGACGACGAACTGGAAAGCCTGGAAATAGGTCTCGCAGGCTTCCAGAGCGCTGGAGAGCAGCACCTCAACCTGTTGGTTAGTCGGCTCGGCACCGCCTGCCAGGAGCAGGGACTGACGGAAGATCACCACGTCCTCCTGGCGCCAGAGGTCGAAATGCCCCATCAGCACCTGGCCGTTGATGTGCGACAGCAGCCGGATGACCTCGTTGACGCGGATGTCGGGGATTTTGATGGAGAAGGCACAGGCGAGATGCAGCGCCTCGAAATCCTCCATCCAGGAGAAGGAGACATGGTAGTCGGCCCAGCGGCCTTCTACCGTCATGGCAATCTCATCCTCTCCGGATCGTTCGAACGTCCAGTCGTTCGATGCGGCCACGACCTCGATCATGTCGACGGGATTGGACTGTCGCTCGAAAGCAAAATCTATGAGACTCATGCAGCACCTTCTTGACCGGGGATAATGCGGCGTTCGTGAAAGTACGCGAGACGCAGAACGGACCACCGGAAACACCAATTCAGATGATCGTCCGACAGTGGCACCATAACGCCGCCACCCTGCCTCAAGCTTACCAGCCGTTTCGAATCATCATTTAAAATCAGTGTATAGTCACGGAGTCCGACTGCCAGCCCCCAGTCCTGCAATTAGCGGTGGAGAGATGTCGAGGCTCCTCCGGCAGGAGATCAGCCGGGACTCTTAAGAGACTCTGCGGATTGCGTTTTTCGAGATGTCCACAGGCTGCAAAAATTAATCAATTGTTAGCCATCTCATGGCGCCGGAAACGCCAATGCGAACGGTGGCGGAAGACCACCGTTCGCCAGGTTCGAAACGTGGTGAGATCAGCCCTGGGAACCAAGCTTTGATTCAAGCGCCTCGATGCGTGCCTTGAGGGCCTCGTTCTCGTCGCGGGCGCGCGCAGCCATCTCGCGAACGGCTTCGAATTCCTCGCGCTTGACGATGTCCATGTTGTTGAGGAAGCGCTCGGCCTGTGCCTGGAAGGCCGTCTCCGCCTCGCGGCGCAGGCCCTGGGCTGCGCCCGCAGCATCGGTCATGAGCTTGGCGAAGTCGTCGAGGATACGGTTGGTGCCGCTGGACATGGTCTTCAACTCCATCGTTTTGGCCGAGGCCTGCAATCATCTCTGTGGATGAAGTAGGGTTTGGCAGCCCGCCTTGCAAGCACGATTGCCTATCGGAAGAGATTCACCTTGACCACCGTATGGGCTGTCGTCATTTTCGCGCGCACTTATGCACAGATGGATACTTCCGTTTTGACCGATAGCCTGAAGCTGTTTGCGCTCCTGCCCTTTCCGGAGATCGATCCGGTTGCCTTTTCGCTTGGGCCGATTGCCGTGCATTGGTATGGGCTGGCCTATGTCGTCGGCATCCTCTGCGGCTGGTATTATGCACGGCAGATCGCGCGGCGGGATCACCTGTGGCCGCACGATCGCTCGCCGATCACGGCGGCCCATCTCGACGACTTCATGGTGTGGGTCGCGGTCGGCATCGTTCTTGGCGGGCGGCTCGGCTATATCCTGTTCTATGATTTTGCGGCGATCGCGCAGAACCCGATCCGGGCGATCGAGATCTGGAATGGCGGCATGTCGTTCCATGGCGGTTTTGTCGGCGCAATCCTGGCGATCATCCTCTTTTCGCGCCGCAACGGCATCCCGGTTCTCAGCATGCTGGACACGATCGCGGCCGTCGTTCCCTTCGGCCTGCTGTTCGGCCGCCTCGCCAATTTCGTCAACGGCGAACTCTGGGGACGCCTCAGCGACGCCCCCTGGGCCGTCGTCTTTCCGACCGGCGGCCCCTTCGCCCGCCACCCGAGCCAGCTCTACGAGGCAGGCCTCGAGGGCCTCCTGCTGCTCGTGGTGCTGGCAATGCTGGTGTTCTGGGCCAAGGCCTTGAAGCGTCCCGGCTTCATCGCGGGCGCCTTCGGCGTCGGATACGCCCTCTCCCGCATCTTCGTGGAGTTCTTCCGCGAGCCCGATGTCCAGCTGGGTTATCTCGCCTTCGGCTGGCTGACCATGGGCATGCTGCTGTCGCTGCCGATGGTGGCCGTCGGGATCTGGCTGATGGCGCGTGCCCGCGTCAGTCCTTCGTCGTGATCGTGGGGAAGGATGGTCCGCCCATGAGTTCACCGCTGGCGCAGAAGATCAAGGCTCTGATCCGTGCGACTGGCCCGATCAGCGTCACCGACTATTTCTCGATGTGCCTCGCCGATCCGCGATATGGCTACTATCGCACCCGCGAACCCTTCGGCACGGCCGGCGACTTCATCACCGCTCCCGAGATCAGCCAGCTCTTCGGCGAGATGATCGGCATCTTCATGGTCCACGCCTGGCAGCGCCACGGCTCGCCCTCCGGGGTGCAGCTGGTCGAAGTCGGTCCGGGACGCGGCACGATGATGGCCGACATGCTGCGGGTCATCAGCAGGCTGTCGCCACAGATGTTCGACGGCATGACCGTCCATCTGGTCGAGACCAGCGAGCGCCTGAGGGGCATCCAGCGGGTGACGCTGGAGGCCTATTCGACAAAGGTGCAGTGGCACGACAGCTTCGAGAATGTGTCGGACGGCTTCACCCTGATCGCCGCCAACGAACTCTTCGACGCCATCCCCATCCGCCAGTTCGTCAAGACGCCGACCGGCTTTCGGGAGCGGCTGGTCGGCCTGGATGCCGATGACGAACTGACCTTCACCGTCGGCGTCGCGACGCTCGATCCGCAGATCCTGCCTGTCGGATCGCCGCCGCCCGACGGCACGATCTTCGAGCTTGCACCGGCGCGCCAGGCGGTCATGCTCGCGCTCTGCGAGCGGCTTCGCCAGTCCGGCGGCACCGCGCTCATCATCGACTACGGCCATATGGTCACCGGCTTCGGCGATACGCTGCAGGCGCTGCGCGCCCATGAATACGATCCGCCACTGGCCCATCCCGGCGAAGCCGACCTCACCAGTCATGTCGACTTTGAGGACCTGGCCAGGGTTGCCGTCGGAGCCGGCGTACATCTCAACGGCGGGCTGCGACAGGGCGACTTCCTCTATGGTCTCGGCCTTGCGGAACGCGCAGCCGCTCTCGCGAGAGACAAGGAACCTGCCGCGCAGAAACTTGTCGCCGCCGCCGTGGACCGCCTCGCCGGAGAGGGCGCCGGCAAGATGGGCGAACTTTTCAAGGTCATCGCCGTTTCCTCCCCGGCCCTCGACCTGACGCCATTCCGGCCGGTTGGATAAGCAGTCTCGCAGATTGACAGCTGGCGCGCGGATACGCCAACATCGGGGACCGAAGCAGCACCAGAACCTGCGCCGCTGCCGTGCGCGGCCACCTCATCCTCCATAAAACAGCGAGACAGCCGCCCCATGAAGGACCAATCCGCGCCGACGCCGATCGAAAGCCGGCTCCTGGCAGACCGTGGCAGGGGACGTATCCGCCATGGCTTCTTCACCCGCCAGGGCGGTGTTTCCCAGGGCATCTACCAGGGCCTCAACGTCGGCGTCGGCTCCAGCGACACGATGGAGCACGTGATGGAAAATCGTGCCCGGGTGGCCGGCTGGTTCGCCCGCCCGCTTGAAAGTCTGGCAACGGTGCATCAGATCCATTCCCCGGATGTCGTCGTAGTCGACGGCAGCTACGATGGCGAGCGCCCGAAGGCCGACGCGCTGGTCACGGCATCGCCCGGTGTGGTTCTGGGGGTTCTGGCCGCCGATTGCGGACCGGTCCTGTTCTGCGACGGTCAGAACGGCATCATCGGTGCGGCACATGCCGGATGGAAGGGCGCCTTGGGAGGGGTTTTGGAGAACACAATCGAAGCAATGGTCATGCTCGGGGCAGACAGGGGCGCGATCACCGCCTGCCTTGGACCGTCCATCGGCCAACGGAGCTATGAGGTGGGTCCGGAGTTCGTCGAGCGGTTCATCGGCTTCGATCCCAGCTATGCCGAGTTCTTTTCGCCATCGGAGAAAGATGGCCATGCCTACTTCGACCTGCCTGCCCTCACCGTCAGGCGGCTGACGAATGCCGGCATCGAGGCCACCAGCCTCGACCTCGATACCTATTCCGATGAGGAGCGCTTCTTCTCCTATCGGCGCACGACACATCGTGGCGAACCCGACTACGGGCGCCAGATTTCTGCAATTGCAATCATGGAGGCTTGAGATGGCCCTTCACTTCGAACGAAGCGAATTTGACGAGAGGCTCGCCCGCCTTCTGGACAGGATGCGCGAGGAGAAGCTCGACGCCATGCTGCTGTTCGCGCAGGAAAGCATGTACTGGCTGACCGGCTACGACACCTTCGGCTACTGCTTCTTCCAGACGCTTGTCGTCAAGGCCGACGGCACGATGACGCTGCTGACCCGGTCGGCCGACCTGCGACAGGCGCGCCAGACATCGGTCATCGACAACGTGGTCGTCTGGGTCGACCGGGTGAACGCCGATCCGACGCTCGACCTGAAGAACCTTCTGGACGACATGGACCTGCTGGGCGCCCGCATCGGCGTCGAATACGACACGCACGGCATGACGGGCCGCGTGGCGCGGTTGCTCGACAACCAGCTGTCGTCCTTCGGCCAGATCACGGACGCCTCCTACCTCGTCAGCGGACTGCGGCTCACCAAGAGCCCGGCGGAGATCGCCCACGTGCGCCGGGCCGCCGAGCTCGCCGACGATGCCCTCGACGCGGCACTGCCGCTGATCAAGGCCGGCGGCAGTGAGGCCGACATCCTGGCCGCGATGCAGGGCGCCGTCTTCAGCGGCGGCGGCGACTATCCGGCCAACGAGTTCATCATCGGCTCCGGCGCCGATGCCCTGCTGTGCCGCTACAAGGCAGGCCGCAGGACGCTCGACGTGAACGACCAGCTGACGCTCGAATGGGCCGGCGCCAGCGCCCACTACCACGCGGCGATGATGCGCACCGTGGTGATCGGCGAACCGACACCGCGCCACAGGGAACTCTACCGGGCCTGCGCCGAGACCATTGCAGCCATCGAGTCGGTGCTGAAGCCGGGCCATACCTTCGGCGACGTCTTCGATACGCATGCCCGCATCCTCGACGAGCGGGGCCTGACTCGCCACCGGCTGAACGCCTGCGGCTATTCCCTCGGCGCGCGCTTCTCCCCCTCCTGGATGGAACACCAGATGTTCCACGTCGGCAACCCGCAGCCGATCCTGCCGGACATGAGCCTCTTCGTGCACATGATCATCATGGATTCGGAGTCGGGTACCGCCATGACGCTCGGCCACACCTATCTGACCACCGAGGACTCCCCCCAGGCGCTGTCGCGGCACGGGCTCGAGCTGATCATCCGCTGAGGCCGGCGAGAAGGCGCAATTGACACGGGGGAAAGCCGGCACATAAGGTCGCTTGGGCGGCGCAGAGGACGGAGGCGGACATGAAGATAGCGGCAACGGCCCTGGCGGTCGTCGGCTTGTCCGCCCTCCTCTCTGCCTGCAGCACGAGCGACGCACTGACACCGCAGGTGGACGTCGGCGGCGGACTTCGCCCCTCAACCCCTGTCACCCAGGCGGAGGCCAATCAGCTGGTGGGCAACACCGGACAGACCGCCTACGCGACCGATGGCGCCTCGGTCTATCGGACGGAAGAGGTGCGTCCGCCCCAGAACACGCTGGAAGCGCAGGCGCAGGCCCTGCAGGCCGGCCAACTTTCACCGTCGGCCTCCGATCCGCAATCCTCGGCGCCCCTTGCTCCGTCAGTGGCTGCACCTCCGCTCTCGGCAGCGGCGCCGCCACCCTCCCCGCCGGCGACGGAAACGGAGGCGTCACCGCCATCCGCGACCAGTGGCACGATCCGCTTCCTGCCGATCATCGGGGCGCCGGTCCAGTCGGTCACGCCGCTGTCGCGCCAGCTCGGCGCCCAGGCGCGTGCCAGCGGCCTTGCCATCCGCGCCTCCGCCGACACCGGCACCGACCACATCCTGAAGGGGTATTTCTCCGCCTTCGAAGATGGAGAAGCCGTCACGGTCGTCTATGTCTGGGACATCCTCGACAACAGCGGCGCGCGCCTGCATCGGCTTCAGGGCCAGGAAAAGGTCCCCGCGGCCGGCAAGGAGACATGGTCTGCGGTCCCGCCATCGACCATGGAAACCATCGCCACGAAGACAATCAACGAGTATGTGGCATGGAAGCTGGCACAACAGGGCTGAGCCAACCGGTCACCGATTGTTCATAAAAAACATGGCCGCGCCGGAAACGCTCTTGCATTCGCATTGTGCAACGGTAAAAGGCGCCCATCCAGCGTCACAACGGGCGGACCGCAATGAAGGTTTTCGCAGGCAACTCGAACCGGCAACTTGCTGATGCGATATGCTCCTATCTCAATGTTCCACTCGGGAAAGCCACGGTCAGACGCTTTGCGGACCAGGAAATTTTCGTCGAGATCCAGGAAAATGTCCGCGGCGAGGACGTCTTCGTGATCCAGTCGACGTCCTTTCCGGCCAATGACCACCTGATGGAACTGCTGATCATGATCGATGCCTTCCGGCGGTCCTCCGCCAAGCGCATCACGGCAGTCCTCCCCTATTTCGGTTATGCCCGCCAGGACCGCAAGGCAGGCCCGCGCACGCCCATTTCCGCCAAGCTGGTGGCCAATCTGATCACGGAAGCCGGCGCCGACCGCGTCCTGACGCTCGACCTTCACGCCGGCCAGATCCAGGGCTTCTTCGACATCCCGACCGACAATCTCTTCGCCGTGCCGATCCTGGCCCGCGACGTGAAGGACTACTACGACGTCAACAACGTCATGGTCGTCTCGCCGGACGTCGGCGGCGTCGTGCGCGCCCGTTCGCTGGCCAAGCGCATCAACTGTCCGCTGGCCATCGTCGACAAGCGCCGGGAGCGAGCTGGTGAATCGGAAGTCATGAACGTCATCGGCGAGGTTGCCGGCCGGGATTGCCTGCTGGTCGACGACATCGTCGATTCCGGCGGCACGCTCTGCAACGCGGCCGAAGCGCTGCTGAACCAGGGCGCAACCAGCGTGACGGCCTATATCACCCATGGCGTGTTGTCAGGCGGCGCCGTCGCACGCATCACCTCGTCCAAGCTCCGCGAGCTGGTGATCACCGACACCATCCAGCCCACCACCGCAGTACAGTCTGCCCACAACATCCGTGTTGTCACCACCGCTAACCTGCTGGGTGAAGCGATCAACCGGACCGCTCTCGAAGAATCTGTCTCCAGCCTTTTCGACTGACCCTCCGGCGGCAGTATACCAGCGTCATTTGTTAAGGGTGCCGCAACGAATTACTGACAATGATTCCGCCACCAGTGTTTATGTGGGGGAAGTCACTGCCATGTTGCAGTCATCGAAATCTGCCGTTGCCGGTAGATCGCTGTCTATCAAAGCGAAGTTTGCAAGCCTGGTCGTTGGGGCGACCTTTATATCCTGCCTGTCGGTCGGACTGTTGAGCTACCAGATCGGCAAGGACGGATTGATCGACGCGAGCACCTTGCGGCTCGAATCCGTCGCCGGCAACCAGTCCAAGGCCCTGGCCGACTACCAGCAGCGCATTTCTCAGTCCCTGGCTGATCTCGCCCAGAATACGGCGATCGGTCAGGCGGTAGAGACCATGACCAACATCATTCCGAGCGAAGGCGCGAGCGTCAAGGCAGAATACCAGAAGGCCGACAAGACGCCGGAGGAACGCGCAAGCTTCGACGGCACCGGCCTGAAGCTTCTCTACGCCGTCCACCACAGCTCCATTCACGGCACGATTGCCAGCGCCTGGAAGAACACCCGGGTCAGCGACATCTACGTCACCGACATGAACGGCACGATCGTCTATTCGGTAACGAAAGGCAACGAGCTGCTGGAGAATGTGTCCGCCGTCCCGGCTATCGGCGATCTCTTCGCCCGCATCCAGGCCGGCACGCCCGACGACGTCCAGACCTCACCGTTCTCGCCCTACGAACTCGACGGCGGCAAGCCGTCCGCCCTGATCGGCAAGCAGCTCGCCGTCGCCTCCTGGGGCAAGGTCGTGACCAAGGGCGCTGTCGTCTTCCGCATCTCGTCGGACGAACTGACGCGCGCGGTCACCCCTGACGAGTTCGGCAAGTCGATCGATGAGGCCCTGCTTCTCGACAGCACGGGCAACTATCGCAGCGGCTCCTTCGTCGGCGGCCAGTCTCACGCCATCCCGCCCGAACTGACCGAGGCGGCAACAAACCAGACCGCGGGCTCCGGCTTCGCGACGGTTGCCGATCATCCGCTCTTCTTCGCCTATGAACCGGTCACCCTGTTTGGCGAAAAGCACCTGTTGGCGATGGGCCAGGCCGAGGAGCAGGTTCTTGCCTCCGCACGCAACCTCGCGTTCTGGGCCATCCTCGCGACGCTCGCCGTACTCACCATCATGGGCGTCGTCGGCACCTATATCGCCGCGCGCCTGACGCGTCCGCTGACGGAACTCGCCGGGCTGATGAATCGCCTCAACGATGGCGACAAGACGATCGTTGTCGACCACGTCAACCGTGGCGACGAAGTCGGCGTCATGGCCCGTGCGCTGGAATCCTTCCGCCAGGGCGCGCTCGACAAGGAGCGCATGGAAGAGGAAGCCTACCGCAAGACGGAAGAGATCGACGAAGAGCGCCAGCAGCGCGAAGCGGAAAAGGCCGCCAGCGCCCGCGAAATCGACGAAGCCGTATCCGCTCTGGCCACCGGCCTTGCCGCCCTGTCGCGCGGCAAGCTCGACCAGCGCATCGACCGTGCCTTCGCCGCATCGCTCGATCACCTGCGGCATGACTTCAACAACTCGCTGGCCGGCCTCGAAGCAACGATCGCCTCGATCGGCAACAGCGTCACCACCATCCGTGGCGGCTCTGGCGAGTTGAAGGCGGCCTCCGACGATCTGTCCCGCCGCACCGAGCGGCAGGCAGCAGCGCTTGAGGAAGCTGCCGCAGCCCTCGGCGAGATGACCGGTGCCGTCAACGGCGCCCTCACCCGCTGCGAAACGGCCGTCGACGTCGCCGCCGACACGCTGAAGGGCGCCCACACCTCCACGGCTGTGGTCCAGAACGCCATCCAGGCGATGGAGCGGATCGAAAGCTCGTCCTCCAAGATCCGCCAGATCATCGACGTGATCGACCAGATCGCCTTCCAGACCAACCTGCTTGCCCTGAATGCCGGTGTGGAAGCGGCCCGTGCAGGCGAAGCCGGCAAGGGCTTCGCAGTCGTTGCCCAGGAAGTCCGCGAACTGGCCCAGAAGTCGGCGACGGCGGCACGGGACATCGGACAGCTGATCACCGCTTCGGCAGCCGACGTTGAAAACGGCGTGGCGCTGGTCCTGAAGACCGGTGAAAGCCTGGAGCACATCCAGGGCAACATCCAGTCGATCAACGAGCACATCGGCGCGATCGTCACCTCGTCCCGCGAGCAGTCGGCACGCCTGGGCGAGATCAACTCCGCCGTCAGCGGCCTTGATCAGGTCACGCAGCAGAACGCCGCCATGGTGGAGGAAACCTCCGCCTCGGCCCATTCTCTCGCCAACGAGGCCGAAGTGTTGAACGACCAGATCAGCCACTTCTCCGTTGGCGGCAGTTCCCTCGACACGGGCCGACGCGCCGCCTGAGGCAGCGACAGTCGCATCCGCACACGGACGAGCGCCGGCCCATACTTGGGCCGGCGCTTTTCGTTTTTTGCCTTGCATCTGCGCCAGTCGCGGCTAGTTGTGCGCATCCATCTCAGCGACCAACGGAGTCCCCATGGCAGCGCGCGACCGCTATTCGAGAAAGCTGGAATGTTCCCAATGCGGTCATTCCGGATACGCCGAAGTTTCGGAAAGCGACGAGCGTCGTGCCGGCAGCAGGGACTTTCAGATCGACGAAATGCCCACCGGCTTCTCGACCGAGTTCTCTTCCAAGGACCCGCGCAAGTACATGGTTCGCTGCCAGTGCGGCCACAAGTTCCGCTTCGAGCAGAAGACGGCCTATCCGCCGGGTGGGGAGCCACGCTAGCTGGGACCAGGACCCGCGCGGTCGCCGCTGCTCTCAGGCGACCCGGGAACCGCTCGACTTCCTGCGCGACTCCGGTTGCCCGTTGACGATGGATTCGATCCCTTCGCGGGGTCCGGGCTTGCCAAAGAAAAAGCCCTGCACCTGGACGCAGCCTTCCTCCTTGAGGAACTTGATGTGTTCGTCCGTTTCCACGCCTTCTGCCAGTACCGGAATGCCGAGGCTTTCCGCCAGGATCAGCGTCGAGCGGACAATGGCCGCGGACTGGGAACTCGTGGCAACGCCATCGACGAACTGCCGGTCGATCTTGATCTTGTCGAAGGGGAACGTCAGCAGCATCGACAGCGAGGAATAGCCTGTGCCATAATCGTCCATCGCAATCCTGACGCCCAGGCTCTTGAGATGGCGAATGGTCTGCAGGGCGCGCTGGTGGTCGGCGATGATGCCCGTCTCCGTGATTTCCAGCTCGAGCCGCGAGGGATCCAGGCCGGTTTCCTGGAGAACCCTCTGCACGAACGTCGGAAAGTTGCGGTCGCTCAATTGCTGCGTTGCGACGTTGACGGCAATTGGGAGCGGGTTTCGCCAGCTTGCGGCCTCCCGGCAGGCCTCGCGAAGCACCCATTCGCCAAGATCGATGATGAAGCCGCTGCTTTCGGCAATCGGAATGAAATCCAGCGGCGGCACCAGGCCGCGCACTGGATGGTTCCAGCGCAGCAGCGCCTCGAAGCCGACGACTTCCTCCGTGAACGTATTGTTCTGGCGCTGGTAGAACAGCTGGAATTGCCCTGACCGCAGCCCCGCCCGCATGTCCATGGCCAGGACGTTTCGCTCACGCACCGCCAGGTCCATCGATGCGTCATAGAAGCAGACACTATTGGAGCCGCTACCCTTGGCACGATACATGGCGACATCGGCCTGGGCCAGCAGATCGTCCAGTGAGGTATCATCGTCAAGCACCGCGATACCGACGCTGGTGCCGACACTCAGCGAATTTCCCTGCCACTCGATCGGCCGGCAGATCTCGTTGATGATCCGCTGGGCATAACGCGATGCGTCCGCCTTCACATAATAGCGACGGGTCAGCGCGATGAATTCGTCACCACCGACACGGGCGATGGACTCGCCTTCCCCCGTCACCCCGGCCAGCCGCTCCCCCAGCTCGCGCAGGACGGCGTCACCTGCAGCGTGCCCGTGCACGTCGTTGACTTCCTTGAACCGGTCGAGATCGAAGGACAGCACGGCGATCCGGGCATTGCCGTCGGTGGAACGTGAGGCGACAAGCCCCAGTTCTTCCGCAAAGGAAGTTCTGTTGGGCAGTCCCGTCAGCGGATCATGAAGCGAGAGGTGACGGTAGCGCTCAACAGCGTCGTTCATGGTGGTGGAGTCGATCAGATAGGTTGCGGCGGCAACGGCCAGGAGCACGAGCATGACGCCCAGCACGCCCAGCCCTAGCACGGACGGCGGAAGAATGGCGTCGGGAATGGCGAGCCCGCGATCCAGAACGACCTCGATGGCCGCCATTCCGAGAAAATGCGCGGACGCGATGGCGAGGATCAGCGCAACGGTGGCACCATAGTGGCAGAAAGGCCCGATCGGCCGTCCCACCCGATTGGTGGCCAAGCCCCCGAAGGCCGCACCGGCAACCAGTGACGCAGCCACATAGCGCCAGTCCCAGATGATGATGCCCTGGATCTCATAGGCCGCCATGCCGAGGTAATGCATGGCCACGATCCCGAGCCCGAGAACGACGCCGCCCGCCTCCAGCAGCAGCGAGCGGCCACCATAGGCAGCAACGCCAAGCCCGGTGGTGACTGCGGCAATGGCGACACCGAGCGACAGCAAGGTGAGACCCGGCTCATAGCCGGCCATTCCGCCGCTCGTGTAACCGAGCATCGCCAGGAAGTGCGTGCCCCAGGTCGCCGTCCCGCCGATGAACCCGGCCATGAAGAGCCGCAGGCCTTTCTCCAGGCCATGCGCTCGCCTGACCCGTGAAAACAGCCTGACGGTCAGTGCCGCACCCAGTGCGCAGACGAGAACGGCCGCGGCGACGTAGCGCAGGTCGTGGTCGACAAAGATGCAGGTGAAGAGACGGCTCATGAAACGACGATTCCAGATGAGAATATCCTGAACCTCTAACATTCCAAATATGTTGGAAGGGTTGTCCAAGATGGTAAACGACATCCATCCAGACACCGCCCCGCCCATAGCTTGCCTTTGGGGCTCGGTTGTAATATAGGCCGCCAGTCCGCGTAGACACCCTTGGAGGCAACGCGGATGGAGCGCATCGCGAGGTGTCCTCCGGTCTCCCGACACACAAGCTACGTCGGAAGGCTCTCCAAATAACCTCGAAAGGATTAGCCATGAGCCAGACATCTTATGAGCTCAAGGCCGAGGCGCGCGAACGGGTTGGTAAGGGGTCCGCCCGTGAACTTCGCCGCAACGGTTTGATTCCTGCTGTCATCTACGGAGACAAGCAGGCCCCCATCGCGATCGCACTCTCGACCAACGAAGTGACGAAGCGCATTCACGCTGGCGGTTTCATGACCACCATCGCGACAATTGAAGTCGATGGCAAGAAGATCCAGGTCCTGCCGAAGGACTACCAGCTGGATCCGGTCCGCGATTTCACCATGCACGTCGACTTCCTGCGCGTTTCCGCAGACACCGAAGTCACCGTGGACGTTCCGGTTCACTTCATCAACGAAGAGAAGTCGGGCGTGAAGATCGGCGGCGTGCTGAACATCGTCCGTCACACGGTCGAATTCCAGTGCCCGGCAGATTCCATCCCGGAATTCATCACGGTGGATCTCGCCGGCCACAAGATCGGCGACAGCATCCACATCTCGGAAGTCAAGCTGCCGAAGGGTGTAAAGCCGGTCATTACCGACCGCGATTTCACCATTGCGACGATCGTTGCTCCGGCAGCTGGCGTCGACGAAGAACAGGAAGAAGCACCGGAAGCACCAGCTTCCGAGTAAGTCCTCCTGGTTCTGATGAAAAACCCGCCTCTTGCAGGCGGGTTTTTTGTTTGTACTTTCTTTTCCTTGTTTGGCTTTCATTGTTTGGACAAAACCGCCAGACGTTGCCTTCTCGTCCCTGCTGCAAGATGTTGCACGTTATTGCCGGATTTTAGCGAAGCTTAAGCAATTGGACTTACATTCGTCCTTTGCGCGAGCGAGCATTTCGGCACGACTCCGCAATAGCGTCGGTGGGAGGCGGATAACCGCAATGAACCATTCGGTTGAAAGCCGCTTCATCACAATCGTTTCGGCTGCGCTCCTGGGCGTGGTCGTGCCGCTCTTCACACTGTTCCTGGCGCTGTCATCGCAGCAGGTGGCGAGTGCGCAGCGCGATCAGATCGAGCTCCTCCTCTCTACAAACGCCCGCGCCCTCGGCAAGCCCGTCTGGGAACTCGACGAGGACACGATCCGGCAGACGGCACTGACGATCCTTGCGGATCCGTCCGTTCATTCCGTGACGGTGGACGACCGGCTCCGGAAGCTGAAGGTGTCCGAGAGCGATCTTAAGGCGTTCGATCCCGACGGCATGGACAAGATATCTCTTCCCATCAGCTACAAGTCGATCCAGGGCGAGCAGATCGTTGGCGACATCGCCGTCTTCGTCGAGGCGCCGGGCTGGTTTGCGGCTCTGAACGAAACCGAGTTTGCCTTCATCTTCATCTTTGTGCTTGCGGTGCTCACGGTCTTCCTGGCGGCCCTGGTCGGCAACCGCCTGATGGTGATCACGCCGCTGATGCGCCTCGCCGCCGCCATTGAAGCAACCCGCAAGCTCGGCGCCCGCCACCATGTCGACTGGCGCTCCAACGACGAGATCGGCCGCCTCGCCACGTCGTTCAACGAGATGCAGATCCAGCTGGAGCGCGACGAGAAGGAGCTCAAGCGTGCGCACCAGCAGACGACCGAGATCTACAACCGCACACCCGCCATGCTCTTCTCGCTGGACCAGGAGGACCTGATCGGGGCCGTCAGCGACTACTGGCTTCTTGCCACCGGGTACAGCCGGGACGACGTCATCGGGCAGCCCTTCACCAACCTTGTCGTACCGGTCGACCATGCGGTATTTGCCGGCCGCAAGTCGAAGCTCCGCCACGATGGCCGTTCCGTCGAGGCAACCGTCCGTTTCGTGTGCCGCAACGGCAACGTCATGGACGTGCTGATCATCGAGCGCGAACTGGATGCCCAATACGGGACATCTGGTTCCTTGAACGTGATGACCGACATCACCGAGCTGAAGCAGTCGGAGCAGCGGAACCGCCAGCAAGCGATCACCGACCACCTCACCGGTTTGATCAACCGCCAGGGCTTCGAAGCCATCCTCGACCTGAAGATCAGCGAGGCCGACCGCAACGACATCCGCCTCGCCTGCCTGTTTGTGGATCTCGATCGCTTCAAGTCCGTCAATGACAACTTCGGACATGCCGCAGGCGACGACCTCCTGCACCAGTTCGTGGCACGCATCCGGCCGCTGTTGCGCAGCGGCGACACCGCCTCGCGGCTGGGGGGCGATGAATTCGCGTTCCTGCTGGCGGGGGACGAGGATCAGTCCTGGGCTCACGAACTCTGCGACAAGATCGTCGAACTGTTCGAGACGCCGTTTGTCGTTGCTGGTGCAACGGTCCGCCTCAGCGCCAGCGTCGGCGTCGCCTTTTATCCTGATCATGCCTCGGGCGCAGCCGACCTGCTGCACAAATCCGACCTGGCCATGTACGCCCGCAAGCGCGACGGCAAGAACGGTGCCCAGATCTTCGACCCGGCTATCCTGGAAAAGACACGGGAACGGGCGGAGATCGAAAAGGATATCCAGGACGCCATCGCCGGCAACTGGTTCGAAGCCTTCTTCCAGCCGATCGTCGACCTGGAGGGCGGCGCCATCATCGGCTTCGAGGCGCTGATGAGAATGCGCCACCCGGTAAAGGGCATCCTCTCGCCTGCGGCGATCATCGAGGTTGCCGAAGAGAACGGTTCGGTCGGGACCATCGGCAACCTGATCCTGGAAAGCGCCGTGGCCAATCTGGCGCGTGTGCAGCAGGAATTCGGTCTGCCGGACGCCTATGTGGCCGTCAACTTCTCGCCGCTGCAGTTCGAGTGCTCGTTGCCGACGCGCCTTGCCGCCCTTCTGGGACAGTACGGGCTCAGGCCAAACCGGCTTGTCATCGAGATCACCGAAGCGGTGCTGATGCACGACAACCCCGAAGTCCGCAACGTCCTGAACGAGATCCAGCAATTTGGATGCCGGATTGCGCTGGATGATTTCGGGACAGGTTATTCGTCGCTGAGCTACATGAGCCGGTTCCCGGTCGACATCGTCAAGATCGACCAGTCCTTCATTCGTTCGATCGAGGAGCAGACGGACGTCGGCCGCAAGAACCGCATGCTGGTCGAGGGGATCAGCGCCATCTCTCACAAGATGAACTGCAAGGTGATCGCCGAGGGCGTGGAGACGGCAGAACAGCAGGGCGTCCTGCGGAACATGGGAGTTGACTTCGCGCAGGGCTATCTCTTCTCGCGCCCCCTTCCCGTCGACGCTCTCCACTCTATCCTGTCGCACCGACAGCAGAGCTTGAACGGCACCATCGTGGCTTGATCTTGGGCACGCCCTGCATGATACTGGCGCAATAAGGGCATGCGAGGGGAAGGTGAATGATCCACATCGTGGTTCTGCTTCTGGTTGGCCTGATGTCCAGCTTGCCGGCGTTCGCGCAGGAACCCCTCACCTTCACGACGGAAGCCTATCCTCCCTTCAGCTACCGGGATGACACCGGTACCAATCGTGGCGCAGGCGTCGATCAGGTCACGACGATAATGGCGGATGTCGACAGTCCCTTCCGGATCGAGATCATGCCCTGGGCGCGCGCGATCGCACTTGCCGAGACGCAGCCGATGCACTGTGTCTTCGCCGCCGCGCGAACGCCCGAGCGGGAGAAGCGGTTCAAATGGGTCCTGCCCCTCTTCGTCGACCGTGCCATCCTCGTGACCCGGCAGGGATCGGGACTGGCGTCCCTGGACATCGAGGCCGCCAAGGGCCGCCTCGTCGGAACCCACAGAGCCGACTATACCGAAGTTCTGCTCAAGGAGATGGGTTTCGGCAGCGTCGATGTCAGCGCCGACTTCGGCACCACGGTCCGCAAGTTGGTCGAGGGCCGCATCGAGTTGATGCCGATGTCGGAAAGCGTGTTCCTGGAGATGCTTGCCCAGGGAACGCCGCTTGAGCAAGGCGTCACGCTGAGCACCCAACCGCTCGGCTTCGCCTGCAATCTCGGCGTCCCGGACGCCCTGATCACACAGATGCAGGCTGCTCTCGACGCGCTGATCTCGACAGGCGGGCAGGACCGCATCCTGGCCTCCTACGGTGTGGCGCGCCCCCGGTAACTCCCTCCGAAACACATTGACTTCCTCGCGCGTTCGCGCTGGAGAGGCAGGGAACCTTCGGAACTGGACAAAGACAATGCTGATCATCGCTGGGCTCGGCAACCCCGGAACGCAATACGCGGGCAACCGCCACAATATCGGCTTCATGGCCGTCGACGAAATCCAGCGGCGGCCGGGATTCGCGCCATGGTCGAAGAAGTTCAAGGCGCTGATCTCCGAAGGCGAGATCGCCGGCGAAAAGATCCTGCTGATGAAGCCGCAGACCTTCATGAACGTGTCGGGCGAATCCGTCGGCGAAGCCATGCGCTTCTACAAGCTCGGGCCGGAGAACATCGTGGCGGTCTACGACGAACTGGACCTCGTGCCCGGCAAGGCCCGCATCAAGACCGGCGGTGGCCACGGCGGCCACAACGGCATCAAGTCGCTCGATGCCCATTGCGGCAAGGACTACCGCCGCCTGCGACTCGGTATCGGCCACCCGGGCCACAAGGACCGCGTCCAGGGCCATGTGCTCGGTGATTTCGCCAAGAGCGACCGCGACTGGCTGGAGCCCCTGCTCGCGGCCTTGGCCGACAATGCCGAGATGCTGGTGAAGGGCGAGGACTCGCAGCTCCTGAACAAGCTGGCGCTGGCGACGGGTACCAAAGCCGACGACGAACCGGCAAAGCCCGCCAAGGCGCCGAAGCCGGCTGCCCAGTCGCATATCCGTCAGGCCCGCAATTTCAATCAGCCCAAGGCCCTGCCGACCACCGGCCCCATGGCCGCCATGCTGCAGAAGATGTTCGGCAAGAAGGAGAGCGACGAATGAGCGAGGCCGAGCCCTCTTTCGTGATCCGGCCTCTGGTCCATGGCGATCTGCACTCGTTGCTGGTCCTTTATCGTCACCTGATCAGCGATGATCTCGACCTTCCGGGCGCGGTCGCGCAGGAGCGGTTCGCTGCTATCCTGACACAGCCCGGCATGACGGTCTTCGGCGGCTTTTCGGACGGTGTTCTGGCGGCCAGCTGCACGCTGGCGGTCATCCCCAATCTCACCCGCGGCGGAGCATCCTACGCGCTGATCGAGAATGTCGTGACCCATGCCGACCATCGCCGCAGGGGTTACGGCCGTGCCATCATCGATACGACCGTGGCCGCGGCCTTCGAGCAGGGCTGCTACAAGGTCATGCTGCTCACCGCCAGCCGCAACTCCGGCACGCTGGACTTCTATCGAAGCTGCGGCTTCGAGACGAGCAAGACCGGCCTGGAAATCCGCCGCCCGTCATCCTGACCGCGATGCGAATGGATGAGGCCCCTCTAAAAAAGCCTCTACTCTTCCGGCTCCGTCGTGAACATCAGCGGGAAGCCGGCCTCCTTGGCCAGGTCGATCGCCTCCTTCGACTTCGTCTCGGCGATATCGCGGGCACAGACCAGCACGACAGCCACACCCATGCGGTGCGCCGTCAGCATGACCCGGGAGGCGGCCTCCTCGCTCATCCGGAAGACGGCCTTCAGCACCATCACCACGAACTCGCGGGGCGTGTAGTCGTCGTTGACGAGCATCACCTTGTAGAGCTTCGGTCGCTCCAGCTTGGGCTTCGTCTTGGGCAGGAGGGTCGTGTCGTCCTTCGTCGGCATGATGGCTCGCGATGACGTTGCTCTTGATAGGTCCCATTATCGCACCGGGTTTGAACCTGATCAACCCGTGTCCGGAGGTCCGCCCCTCGCCCGCCGCGGCGCCTAGGCCTTGACCCCTCCGGCCGTTTATCCCATAGCCAAGGCAACAATCGTATCAAGCAACAGGTAATTCGACCCATGGGTTTCAAATGCGGCATCGTGGGCCTGCCGAATGTCGGCAAGTCGACGCTATTCAACGCTCTGACCAAGACGGCGGCAGCGCAGGCGGCCAACTATCCCTTCTGCACCATCGAGCCGAACACCGGCGAAGTGGCCGTGCCCGACCCGCGGATGAAGAAGCTCGCCGATATCGCGGGCTCCAAGGAGATCATCCCGACCCGCATCTCCTTCGTGGATATCGCCGGCCTCGTGCGCGGCGCCTCCAAGGGCGAAGGCCTCGGCAACAAGTTCCTCGCCAACATCCGTGAAGTGGATGCCGTGGTGCACGTCCTGCGCTGCTTCGAGGACGACGACATTACCCACGTCGAGGGCAAGATCAATCCGGTCGGCGACGCCGACACGATCGAGACCGAGCTGATGCTCGCCGATCTGGACAGCCTCGAGCGCCGCGTCGAACAGACGCGCAAGCGGGCCGCCACCAAGGACAAGGAATCGGTCGCGCAGCTGCCGATCATGGAAGCGGTCGTCAAGCTGCTGCACGAGGGCAAGCCGGCCCGCATTCTCCTGAAGACGCTGGCTCCCGACGAGATCGAGATCCTCAAGGGTCTGAACCTCCTGACCTCCCATCCGGTCCTCTACGTCTGCAACGTCGCGGAAGCCGATGCCGTCGAAGGAAATGCCCATACCAAAGCCGTCGCCGAGATGGCGAAGGCGCAAGGCGCCGAATGCGTCATCATCTCGGCGGCCATCGAGTCCGAAGTGGCGCAGCTGCCGGAAGAAGAGGCGACGGAATTCCTCTCCGCTCTGGGGCTGGAGGAAGCGGGTCTCGACCGCCTGATCCGCGCCGGCTACCACCTGCTCGACCTGATCACCTATTTCACCGTCGGCCCGAAGGAAACCCGCGCCTGGACCATCGTCCGCGGCACCAAAGCACCCGCCGCCGCCGGCGTCATCCATACGGACTTCGAACGCGGCTTCATCCGCGCCTTCACGATCTCCTATGACGACTACATCGCCTACAAGGGCGAAGTGGGCGCCAAGGAAGCGGGCAAGGGGCGCGACGAAGGCAAGGAATACGTCGTCCAGGACGGCGATGTCATCCACTTCCGCTTCAACACCTGATCCGGACCATGACCGAACAGGAAGGCGCCGCACACCCGTTGCGGCGCCTTTTTCTATGGAGTTCAGATCCTCTTTGCGGGGCAGGTCGAGATGCCCACCAGCGAATAGATCGGGCAGGTGCCGAAGGCCCCGGTCAGCAGAGGCACAAGCCCTATGAGGGCGTAATAGCGCCAGGCGGCCTGCGGATAGAGAAAGAACAGGGAGAGGATGGCGATCCCGGCGACGATCCGGAGAAAGCGATCGATGGGTCCAACGTTTCTGGCGAGCATGAGCACGTCTCCTTGAAGCTGTATTGCCGGTTGAAGCTTAGCCGCGCCATCCGCAGCGTCGGTGACTAAGTCACCAGCCTCTCAGGCCCGTCGCCCTGCGCCATCCGCAGCAGGGCTCTGCGGTCACGGATACGGACCCGTCCCCTTTCATTCTCCACCACACCCGTGGATGCCAGCGCCTCCAGCCGGCGCGACACCACCTCGCGCGCCGATCCGATTGCAACAGCCAGCTCCTGGTGGGTCGCCTGCACGAGGTCTCCTTCGCCTGCCCGGTCGACCAGTACGCGTGCCAGCCGCTCGCGGATCGAGGTGAAGGCCACCTGCTCCAGAAGCCCCATCATGTCGGCCAGGCGGGCGGCGAAATCCTTGAAGACAAACGCACGAAAGCACGCGGACTCTGCCATCAGCGTATCGAACAGCGACCGCGGGATCATGACGGCCACCAGATCGGTCTCCGCCAGCGCTTCGCATCGATAGGCCGCATTGCCCAGCATCCCGAGCGTCGTCTGCACGCAGGTCTCACCGCCCTGCACCGCATAGAGCAGGATCTCGCGGCCATTGCGACCCGTCAGGTAGACGCCGACACGCCCCGACAACAGCACGAGAAAGGCCTGCGCCTGATCGCCCGGCCGAAACAGGATCGCGCCAGATCGCAGATGCACCGGTCGCAGGCCCTCCAGCAAGGCGGAAACATCCGGTTCAAGCGAAGCGGGGAAAACTGCTCGATCGAGCCATCTGCTCATCTCGGCTCCTTGAAATCATACGGGTTGCTGCCCATTGTGCAGCCGAACGCACGGAGGAACGTTGCGGATGATCAAACCGCGGTACCATTTCGAAGATTTCACCTCCGGCCGCTCCCTGCCGCTCGCGGTTCGCACGGTCAGCGCCGAAGAGATCGTCGCCTTCGCCTCGGAGTTCGACCCGCAGCCGATGCACCTCTCGGAAGAGGCCGGCAAGGCCAGCATCCTCGGCGGACTTTCCGCCTCCGGCTGGCACACGGCAAGCCTTTTCATGCGCATGATGTTCGACGGCTGGCTGTCGGAAACGGCTTCGGAAGGCTCGCCCGGTATCGAATTCATGGAGTGGAAGAAGCCGGTCCTGGCCGGAGACACGCTCTCCGGCACCTCGACCGTATCGGAATCCCGGCTGCTGCGGTCCCGCCCCGGCATCGGCCTCGTCAAGTTTCTGCACGAGGTCAGGAACCAGAATGGCATCGCCGTCATGAGAGGTGAGAACCCGATCATGATCCGCCTTCGCACGCCGCAGGAGGCACAGGCATGAGACTGATCGACCTCTCCCCTCCCGGCAACCGAGTGGTCACCGGGACAGTGCTGTTCACCGCCGAGGACATCATCCGCTTTGCCCGCCAGTTTGATCCGCAGCCCTTCCACGTCGATGCCGAAGCGGCGAAGGAATACGTCTTCGGTGGCCTCTGCGCCTCGGGCTGGCACACCTGCGCCGGATGGATGAAGACCTATGTCGCCTATTGGAACGCC
>TARA_R110002051_G_scaffold35147_4_pt1 | contig 32209 bp, 23 predicted proteins | sample TARA_R110002051 | Tara Oceans TARA_R110002051 (sample SAMEA4397023) | marine metagenome | biome: Polar Biome; feature: [MES] marine water layer (ENVO:01000295) within the mesopelagic zone...; material: water (ENVO:00002006), including particulate matter (ENVO:01000060) such as...... | reverse complement strand
GCGGCAGCCGGTGGGGCGGTTGGGGACGCCCGAGGAGATCGCCGATCTGGCCGTTTATCTGGCGGGGGCCACCTATACCACGGGGCAGGTTTACGCCATCGACGGCGGCTGGACCACTTAAATTCAGGTGAGGGCGGGCTGCGCACGGCGTCTGCCTGCCCTTCCGGTCCTCACGTATTTCTAATACGCTCCGGTCCGGTTCTCGACAGCCACCGCGCTCGCTCCACCCTTGCACTATCACACGATAAGGAGACAACAAGACCATGAAGCTTATGCGCATTGGAGCCCGAGGCGCCGAAAGGCCGGCGGTCTTGCATTCGGATGGGACGATCCGCGATCTGAGCGGGATCGTTGACGATATCGCCGGAAGCGTGCTGACGCCCGAGGGGTTGAAAGAGCTTTCCGGCGCTGATCTGTCGGGATTGCCCGAACTGGACAAGAATGAGCGGATCGGGCCCTGTGTGGGGCGGGTGGGCAAGTTCATCTGCGTGGGGCTCAATTATGCCGACCATGCCGCCGAAAGCGGCCTTGACGTACCCAAAGAGCCGGTGCTGTTCATGAAGGCGACCAGCGCGATCTGCGGTCCCAATGACGATGTCATCATTCCGAAAAATTCGAGCCAGACCGATTGGGAGGTCGAGCTTGGTGTGGTGATCGGCAAGGAAGCGCGCTATGTGGACGAGGCCGACGCGCTCGATCATGTGGCGGGCTATTGCGTGGTCAACGATGTGTCCGAGCGCGAATTTCAGGCCAAGCGCTCGGGGCAATGGGTCAAGGGCAAGTCGGCCGATACGTTCGGGCCGATCGGGCCATGGCTGGTGACCAAAGACGAGATTGCCGATCCGCAGAACCTTGGCATGTGGCTCGAGGTCGACGGGCATCGCTACCAGAACGGGTCAACCAGAACCATGGTGTACGGAGTCGCACATGTGGTGAGCTATATCTCCCAATTCATGAGCCTGCAGCCCGGCGACATCATCACCACCGGCACGCCGCCGGGGGTGGGCATGGGGATCAAGCCCGACCCGGTGTATCTGCGGCCCGGCCAGACCATGCGGCTGAGTGTTGAAGGGCTGGGCGAGCAAATGCAAAAGACTGTGGCCTGGCAGGGTTAGGCCCCTGTCCGACCGATGCGGTCACCGACGCCGCCAGACCGGAGATCATCGGGGCAGGGGCGCGTTGAGTCCCGCCATGCACTGGCGACGGTAGCGGAATTCGGACGCGATATCGATGTCAGAGGACAGGGCGGCGTAGTCCTCGAACCGGCATTTGGCCGTCGGCCCCGTGGGATAGGTATTGGATGCGGCCGGGGCGCCGCCACTCATCGCATCTGCTCTATGCCCGTCGGCCTTCCCGTTCGCGGCTGGTCCGACAGCGAGGCGGGCACGCCCATTATTGACAATCGTCAAGGTGTCGGGGCCGGGCTGTGGGAAAACGATGCTACGCGCGTTTTCCGGGACCACGATGATGGCATCAAGCGAGAATGGTGGGCGCAAGGTCCGCAAGCCCTCGGGCCGGGGCTCGGTGCTGGGGTTGGGGCTGCTCAGCATAATCTCCAATCTGCTGCTGCTGACCGGGCCGCTTTTCATGCTGCAGGTCTATGACCGGGTGCTGGCGAGCAAATCTGTTCCTACGCTCATGGCGCTGACCGGCTTGGTTGTCGGGCTCTACGGGTTTTACAGCGTCGTCGAGATTGTGCGCAGCCGCATGGCGACGCGCTATTCGGTGCTGGCCGCAGCGCGGCTGACCCGTCCAGTCTTCGCGCAGGTCGTCGCCTCGAGTGCGTCGTCCCGTAGAGGGGGCGAGGGCGATCCTATCCGCGACGTTGAAACCCTGCGCCAGTTTCTGGCCGGGGCCGGACCGATGGCACTGCTCGATCTGCCCTGGGTGCCGATCTATCTCTTCATCGTCTTTGCCTTCCATCCCATGCTGGGCTGGCTGGCGATGGCGGGCGCCGGTGTCGTTACGGTTCTCATGATCGTCAACGAATGGTCGTCGCGCGGACCCTCGCGCGATGCCAATGCGGCGGCAAATGCCCGCCAGAGCCAGCAGTCCGATATCGCCGCAAACGCCGAAGCGGTGCTGGCCATGGGGATGAGCGAAACGCTCGCAAACCGCTGGGAGGCGGCCAATACCAAGATGCTCATGACACAGGCTCGCGCTGCGGACCGTGCGACGGTTTTTTCGGCGCTGACCAAGGGATTCCGCCTGCTGTTGCAATCGGCCGTACTGGCAATGGGCGCCTTTCTTGCCATCGGCGGCGAGATTTCAGCGGGTCTGATGATTGCCGCGTCGATCGTTACGGCGCGCGCGCTCTCGCCGGTCGAGCAGGCCGTTACGAACTGGCGCGGGTTTGTGGCGGCGCGGCAGGCCAGGGCCCGCCTCAAGACCGTGCTTGCCGATGCAAAAGGCAAGCCCGAGCGGGTCGCTCTGCCGCTGCCCAAAGCAAGCCTTGCGGTTTCCGATCTCGCCATTTCGCCATTGTCCGATGGGCCGGCGCTGGTGTGCGGGGTCAGTTTCGGGCTCAAATCGGGCGAGGCGATGGGGGTTCTGGGCACGTCGGGGTGCGGGAAATCGTCCCTTGTCCGCACATTGATGGGAATATGGCCGGCGCGGGCCGGCGTTGTGCGTCTCGATGGCTCCGAACTTTGCCACTACGACCCCGACCGGTTGGGCATGGCATTGGGCTATCTGCCCCAGACGGTGGAGCTGTTTGCCGGAACCGTCGCGCAAAATATCGCCCGCTTCCGAAACGATGGCGAGTTCGAAGACGTTCTCAAGGCCGCTCAGGCGGCGGGCGTCCATGAACTGATTGCGTCCTTGCCCCACGGCTACGACACGCCGATCGGACCGCAGGGGGCTATGCTTTCGGCCGGTCAGCGTCAGCGTATCGGGCTGGCGCGGGCGCTGTATGGCGATCCCTTTCTCATTATTCTCGATGAGCCCAATTCCAATCTCGACGCCGCGGGGGATGCGGCGTGTAATGCGGCGATCGCCGGGGCCAAGGCCCGGGGCGCTATCGTCATCATCGTCGCGCATCGGCCGACCGCCATTGCTGCAGTCGATACGATCTTGTTCCTTCAGGATGGCCGTCAGGCGGCCTTCGGTCCCAAGGACGCGGTGCTGGCATCGATTACCGCCCAGCCCGCTTCTCTCGATATTGCCCGCAAAGCGAGACGGAAATGAGCGCCATAGACATTGAATATGCAACGGCGCGCAGCCTTGATCGGCATGGATTGCTCGGCTCGGCCGCCATGATCGCTCTTTTGGGTGGGCTTGCCCTGTGGGCGGCCATCACCCCGATATCGGGGGCGGTGGTGGCCGGCGGAAGCGTCGTTGTCGATGGGGGCGTGCGGCGTGTTCAGCATCAGGAAGGTGGGATCGTGCGGGAAATCCTCGTGCGCAACGATGCCGCGGTCGAGGCCGGTCAGACTTTGGTCGTACTCGACGGAACGTCGGTCGCGGCCAATATGGCGGTCATCGATGCGCAATTGGGCGAGGCCTATGTACGCCAGGCCCGGCTTCTGGCCGAAGCGGGCGGCGCCACCGAGATGGAGTGGACGTCCGAGCTCGATGCCTTGCCCAATATGGAGCACAACCGCGTGCTGTTTGCTGCCGAAGATCGCCTTCGCCAATCCCGCGCCGCCGGGCTTTCGACCCAGGTGGCACAACTGGGCGAGCAGATCGTCCAACTGGAAAACCAGGTTGCCGGGCTCCATGCTCAGCGTGATGCGGTGGTCGCTCAGACCGAAATCCTGACCGAGCAACTCGACAGGCTTTCGGCCCTGTTGTCCCAGGGGTTGGTCGAAGCGAGCCGGGTGAGCGACCTGCGCCGCCAGATCGCCCAACTCGATGGCGAGCGTGCGCGCATCACCACCGAGATCGCGCGGGGCAATGCGGCGACTGCAGAACGCAGGCTGCAGATTTCCCAGGTCGAGGAATCCTATCAGAGCGAGGTGCTGGGACAGTTGCAGGAAACCGGCCAGCAGATTGCCGAGCTCGAACAGCAAAGGGTCGCCGCCCAGGACCGGTTTGACAGGCTCGTCATACGCGCCCCCATCGCGGGGGTGGTGCACCAGATGCAGGTTGCCACCCTGGGCGGTATTGCCGCGGCGGGGGACACGCTCATGCAGATCGTGCCGCAGGATGACGAGATCATGGTCGATGTTCGGATCAACCCGCTCGACATCGACAAGCTTGCCGCCGAGCAAAGCGTGACGCTGCGGCTTTCGAGCTTCAATTCGCGTTCGACGCCCGAGCTGTTGGGGCTGGTGGACAGGATTTCTCCCGATCTGACCCGCGATAGTGCGTCGGGCACGCAGTTTTATCTCGTGCGAGTCCGTCTGCCAACGGACGAACTCCACAAATTGCCCGAAACGGCCAGGCTTATCCCCGGTATGCCGGTCGAGGCCTTCTTTGCTACAGGGGAGAAGACGGTGCTGAGCTATCTGACCAAACCGGTGATGGATCAGCTCAATCTGGCGTTCCGCGAAGATTGAGGCCAACAGCAATCGGTCGGAATGAAAAAGGGAGCTCAAAGCTCCCTTTTTCTTGAGCAGGTGGTGAAGAGAAGGCGCCGCTTCGGTTTAGAGGATGAAGTCTACGGCCGCGAGATCGACCAGGCCTGTCAGCTCTATGTTGAAATCGGCCACCTGGTCCCCGTTGACGTCTCCGGCGACGATGGTCCTGTCATTTTCGGTGCCTTCGGAGTCCTCGAAGCTGAAGTTGAGTTCCCCCGCGACGCCGGTAAAGGCTGCGCCGACCGAGGCAAGGAATATGAAAGCCTGGTTTCCCGAAGATGTGGCATTGGCATCGATGATGGTGAGATCGATCGTGTCGTCGCCTTGGGTAAAATCGGTAATGACATCGCGAGTGGCGATTGCGGGCGACGAGTGGCCGATCTTGCGGAAGATGAAGACGTCCTCGCCGGTGCCTCCGGTGAGGATGTCTTTACCGCCTCTGCCATCCAGAATGTCGTTTCCGTCTCCGCCCGATAGCAGATTGGCTTGACCCGATCCGATAAGGGCGTCGTTTCCAGAACCCCCGATGATGTTTTCGATTGTATTGAGGCTATCGGTTCCTGTCTGGGCGCTGAAGGCTGTGCCCACACCGAGCTTGGCAGTGACATCGGCCGAAATGCGCGAGAAGTCCAGCGTGTCGTTGCCGTCACTGCCGTTATACCTGTCATCACCATCATCGAGTGTTGCGATAATGGTGTCGTCCCCCCGACCGCCGAAGACTGTGTCGTTGCCGCCATCGCCAAACAGAATGTCGTTGCCCCCAGCGGCTCGTATGGTGTCGTTTCCTTCGCCACCATGATATTGGTCGGATGTACCAAGGGATGGGAAGACGTCGGCCGCTTCGGTGCCCATGATGTCGTTCATGCCGATCAGATCAAGTGTGGCGCTGGAGCCGGTGGTTCCGCTGTCGGTGGTGATCGAATAGGTGAAGATCACGTCGGTATCGTCGTTGAGGTCGGGGATGAACAGCCACGATCCGTCGGCGTTTTCGCTCAGAGTGCCCGAGGATGCGGCGAGGCCCACGATGGCAAAGGTCATGCCCGTATAGGCCGACCCAACAAGATCACGGGGCGTGATCGTGCGTGTGGTATCTTCGGTAAGGGGCGGCAGAATTACCGACGGCGTGATGTCGATCACGGGGGCGGTGGCTGCCGAGGCAACGCTTTCGGATGTGCCGCCGAGGTCGATGTAGCTCACCACAACACGCACCAGAGCCTGCGCATCGTCATCGGTGAGCGTGTAGGTCGCTGCCGTCGCGCCGGCGATATCTCCAAATCCCGATCCTGTATCGCGTTGCCATTGATAGCTGAGCTCCCCTAATCCGTCGGGGTCGCCAAGGGTGCTGGTGTCGGCGCTGAGCGTCTGGTTTTCGGCAGCCTCGCCGATTACTAATACGCCGCCTTGGGGTGTGTCGTTGGCATTGGAGACCGCGATCGAAACCTGCTTGTCAAAGACCAGCGAGCCATCGGTGGCGGTGATGGTGAGGTCGATTGCGGGTTCGGTTTCGAAGTCGATAGCGACACCGGCTTTGCGGTAGAGCGCGCCATCCACCGCGTCGATCTCGAACCGATCGTCGGAAACCGTGAGGACGTTGTCGCGTTTGTCGGGATCAAGATTGGGGTCGATGACAAGCAGATCGGCAACTTTTACCCGATCGAGCATGATTTCGGGAATCGCGACCATGTTGGACAGCACGATGTCAGTGGGGGCGAGATTTTCGGCATCGACCCGAGTGAGACTGACTGTGTGGTTGCCCAGACCGACGAGCCGAATGGTCATGATGCCATCAATGACACTGACCACTTCAGCGCCCGAGACAGTGAAGTCGCTGTTGGAGACGCTGGCCAGATCGATGGAGACCAGCCCCTCGCCATACATTGTAAAGGCAAGGTTGATGCCATCCCCTTCAAGGGTGACCAATTGCATGCGGGCACCGATCGAGGTGATGTGGGTTACGTCGTCCCGCGTCGTGCCCAGCTTGATCTCGAAGGTGCCGCCGTCGGCATCGAGGAAGACCGAGCTGCCGTCATAGGCGTACCAGTTGGTGACGGCCTGGATGGTCTGGGTGCCCAGGGAATCGAGATTGACGGCAAATGTTCCGAGCGTTCCGGCTTGGGGCGTCGCTGTGACGGTGATCGTATCTCCATTGACGGCGTAGGCGAGATCGGTTTTCTCGAATGTCGCAATACGGGCGGCCAGATCGGCGAGCGTCACGAATTCGGAACCGGCCGCTTGGGCGGTACTGAGGAATTCGGTGAACATGAAAAGCTCATAGGGCGATGACCCTATGTTGTCGACATCCCAAGCGGTGACGCCATAGTCGTGCCAGGGCCAGACCACGATAGGAAGGTCGGAATTGATCGCCAGATCTTCAAATTCAGCGATCCATTTTGCCGCGGCCTGTGCGGCCGTCAGGCCCAGCCAGCCAAGCAAGGTGAAATCGAAGCTCATATTGGGAGCGAGATAGACCTTGCCGGTATCGCTGGGCGAGAGATAGCCGAAAGCGCCGGGATATCCGGCGCCGACCAGGGAGGCTCCGCCCGTCAAATAGTCATAGTACTGAATGATCTGACGCGCCGTCTCAATCGACTCAGGCATGCCCGGCACGGCTGCGCCGCCGACGACGATTCCGAGGTTGTCCTCGATCACGTGGCGGGATGTTTCGAACTGGAATTTGAACGAGGCTTCGAGAATGGCCTTGGAAACCGGATCGAGCGCCATCGGATCTGGAGCTCCAAGGGCGGCCTGCAACGTAGCGTTGATCTGGGCGACGCTCATGCCGGCAAGGGCATCGATGACGGCCTGATCCGCGTCGTCTCGCATGCAGTAGGGGCAGAAGCAAGCCGAAGGATTGTCGAGCATGGCCGCATAGCCGGCGATACGCTGATCGAGAATCTCCTGGGTGACTTCGTCGGGCAGCAAGAGATTGGTGTCTGATGGGTGAGAGTAGGAGTGCGATCCGATTTCGTTGCCCATTGCCAGAAGCTGCTGGTAGTAGGAGGACGAGATGAACCAGTTGGTTTCCTGGTCGGGACCGTAAAGTCCGACATTGACGTAGTAGGAGCCGACGAAGTTGTAGTCGGCTTTCCACTGTTCGAGAATGGGCAGCATGGCGTCATAGATGCCGTTGTCCACATCGTAGGTTTCCTGGGACTGGTCCATGTCATTGCGCGAGGCGACGAGTGCGTTGTCGCGGCTCATCGACAGCGAAACCTTTGGCCCGTCCAGGCTCTGGGTCACCCAGTCGATCGACTGGCCGAGCAGATTGTGGTCAGCGAGCATGCCTTCGGTCGCAAAATGGACATTGCGCCCACCGGTGGTGGTGGAAATAACCGCGTCGTGGCTGGTGCCATTGATGATTTGTTCGGCGATCACGGTGCCGGCCGCTATGGCCGAAAAATAGGAGGTCGAGGCACCGGCATAGGTGTGGATGGCGCCGCCGGCATAACCGGCAGTGATCTCGTGGTCTCCCGAGGCGACCAGATTTACATCGACGCCGCTTTCGCCGCCCGTACGCGTCAACCCCAGAAGCGTTTGCATGCGTTCGTAGGGGTTGGCCGAGAGGGCCTCTCCATCGGCGGCATTTGTCATGAAGTCGCCGGCGGTGATGATGGGCATGTCATAATCGTAGACGAGCTGGTTCAGCGTTGCCGCAATATCGGCGTAGTTGTCGGGAGCGTTACGGAAAGAGGGGAACACCAGGCCCTTGTATTGCGAGAGCAATTCGAGATTTGTGAGATCTGCCTCTCCGATAAGATCGAATGGAATACCCGCGCTCATGGCCTGGCTCTGGGCCGCCATGACCAGCTGGGAATAGGCCGTTTCGGAGAAATAGGCGCCGGCGGTGGTCTCCGAATAGACGATGGCGATCTTGTGGTTTGCTCCGCCGGCCGGCGGCACGGGTGAACTGATCGTATAGGCTGGCTGGGTATAATCGGCGGGCAGGTGCACGGAATCGTTGACGTCGGCCATCAGCCCGATCTTGTTGATGTCTTCGCCCAGGAGCGCCTTGGGAATGGCCAGCTCGATGGTCCTGGAATCGGGACCCAGCGCGAAGTCGATTTCGGCGACAAGGGTCTGGCCGGCACTGCCGGTGTAGAGCCGCGCGACGCCGTCGCTGCCGATATTGACGTTGAATTCGGCGCCCGTCGCCCAGCCAAAGACCAAATGGCCGGTGGACGTATCACCGTCGGTGTCGATCCAGAATGTGGTGTTTGGTCCGATGTCGACCGCGCTCTTGAGCGCGATGACAAAGGCGTCATCGGTCACAGTGCCATAGAGTTCATAGCCTGCGACGTGCGTGGTGGGGGTTTCAAGGCGCTGGTTCTCGGTCCATTCGTTCAAGATGCCGTCGAAAGCGCTGACCGGCGGCAACGCTATGGTATAGCCGCCAAAGCCGTAATTGTTGGGGAGAAACACCGAGTCGTTGATATCGGCGAGCACGGCGATCTGCTCGATGCCTGGCCCGAGCAGGGATTTTGGAACCGCAAACTCAAGCGTGGTTCCATCCTGGCCGAAGGCGTGATCGATCTCGGCGACGAATGTTTCACCGGCGGCTCCGGAATAGAGCCGGGCGATGCCGTCGGCTCCGATATTGATGTTGAACTCGGCTCCGCCAGCCCAACCCCAGATCTGGTGGCCTGTGGCGGCGTCGCCATCGGTATTGATCCAGAAGGTCGTGTTGGGACCGATCGGCTGGGCGCTCTTGAGGGCGACGACAAAGTCGTCACTGTCGACCCGACCATACAGCTCATAGCCATCGACGCCGGTGCCGGCTGCCTCAAGACGCTGATCCTCGGTCCATTCGGTCAACAGCCCGTCAAAACTCGTCGTCTGCGGCTCGGCCAGCGTATATCCGCCGGTGCTGTAATTCGGCGGCAGGAACACCGAGCCATTGATGTCGGCCAGGATCTGCACTGACTGAACCGCTCCGAGGTCCTGCCTGGAAACGGTAAATTCGATGCTCGCCGCCCCAGGGCCGAAGGCATGGTCGATCTCTGCGACAAATATCTCGCCGGCGGCGCCGGAATAGAGCCGGGCAAATCCGTCGGCTCCGATATTGATGTTGAACTCGGCTCCGCCAGCCCAACCCCAGATCTGGTATCCGGTGGCAGCATCGCCATCGGTGTTGAGCCAGAAGGTCGATCCCGGGCCGATCGGCTGCGCGCTCGAGAGTGCGAACACGAATTGCTCGGGCTCGACCCGGCCGTACATTTCGTATCCTTCGACCAGGGTCGATTGGGTATCGAGGCGCTGATCCCCTGTCCATTCGGTCAAGAGCCCGTCAAACGTGCTTTCGGGGGGCTGGGTGACGAGATATCCGCCTTCTGCGTATGACGATGGCAGAAAGACCGAATTGTTTATGTCCGCATAAACCGTGAGCGAGGTCACGGCGAGCCCGACCAGCGCATGAGGCAGTCTCATTTCCAGCGTCATCCCCCCGGCGCCAATGACATACTCGATTTCGGCAACAAGGGTTGCCCCTTCCGAACCCGAATAGAGCCGGGCGACCCCATCGTCGCCGAAATTGATGTTGAACTCGGCGCCGACCGCCCAATCGAAGACCTGGTGTCCGGTTTCACTGTCGGCATCGGTGTTGAGCCAGAATGTCGTGGTGGGACCGATCGGCACCGCGCTTTCAAGTGCAATGAGGTAAGCCCCGTCCTCGTAGCGTCCAAAGAGCGCATAGCCCTCGACAAGGGTTTCGGGGCGCTCGAGCCGGTCGGAGGGCGACCAGTCCGCAAGGGATCCGTCAAGGGTGATGGTCATTGGACTGTCTCCTGAGAAGAAGTGTTGTCAACCCGCGCCGACGACCGCCACTCGGCGGTTTCATCCATCGCAAGTGCTGATTTCAGCCGATCGAGTCGCGCGAGATCGTGCTGGCTGGCCAGCCCGTTCGCGCGACCCAGTTCGATGGTGGCGCGCTCACCGGTCCTGTCGCCCTCGAGCCGGTACAGTGCGATCAGCCGACGATAGGCGGCGGCCGTGGGTGCCCGGGCGAAGATCTGTGCGAGGATGCGGGCCTCATTGCCGTAGGTGTTGTCTCCCCGATAGAGATCGACCAACATGGGCCGCGCCCAGTCGCTTTGCGGACGGATGGCGATTTCGTCTTCGAGCAGGCGGATGAGCAGGCCGGCTTTGCCCTGATCCCGATACAGCCCGGCCAGGGAATAGGCCTCGAAAGGGTTAAGCTGGGCCGTTTCGCGCCTGGTCTCGTAAAGGCTGATTGCCTCCTCGATCCGCCCCTGGGACAGGAGCACCTGGGCCTTTTCCTCGGTGTTGGGGAGCATGGCGATCGCCGCAACGATCGTTACGAGCACAATTGTCGCAACGAAGATATTGGTCCTCTCGGCCGGATCCATACGCGACATGAAGGCCAGCGGGCCAATGGCCGAAAACCTGCCTGGTCTGTAGGGGGCGTGGGTATCAGCGAGAGTGGGCATCATCGAGTTCCCTGTCCCCAATAAACAATACCACCCCAAGCGTTTCGGCGTTGTGGCGGACCTGGGCAATGTCGGAAGCGGAGTTGAGATATTCGGCCAGAAACACCGGCTTGCCTTCAGCCGTGAGGCGCGAGATCAGCCGCAACGATGAGCGCAGCATCCCCAGGCTGTTTGGCTGCTGGTCCTCTTGGGCACCAAACAGCAGGTCTTCCTTGGCCAGCCCGTCAATGGCGCTACGGTATGACGGATCGCTGAGGAGCTCTTCGCCATTCTGAGGCACGACCAGAAACCGGGGCCTGCCGGCGCGGGCATAGGCAGCAAGGCTATTGACGAAAGCGGTCATTGCCGCCTTGCGGGCGGCGGCACCGAGTTGGGGATCGTCGCGCTCGAACGCATCGACGCGGTCCAGATAGACCCCATCGAAGCCGGCGGCGACGATCCGGTCGAGATAGCTCGTGGGCTGGCCGAAAATGGTCGCCTGCCATGCCGGGTCCCAGTAACGGATGTCGTAATTGCCTTCCCATTCGGGGTTTTCGCCGAACAGCCATGACGGGCGATTTCGGGCCCAATCGTTCTGCCAGTAGAACCGGTAATCTTCAGCTTCTCCTATCGAGAGATAGGAGAGGACGAAGCGCTGTGAGCCGTCGGGCTTGGTCTTGAGGGTGGCGATTTCGGACGCGGAAAACGCACCCGCCGCCGTCCCGTCGCGCGAATAATCGATGACCACCAGATCATAATCGGTGGCGGCGAGGACACGCAGATCGATCCCCTGGAGCTGGTATGTCCAGGATCGAACCCCGGCCAGTGCCGAAGCCGTTCCGCCCATCGCGTGCGGCGAAAGCATAAGCGGAAATGCGGCCAGGACAGCGGCCAGTCCGGCCATGCGTATCCCCATGTCAAAGGTCTCCCATACGCCCGATCTGCCGATCGCGGCGAACCGGACACTAGGCGGGCGAGACGCTCTCCATGTTGACATTCATCAACTCGTGGCCCGCCGGGACACGACATTATCGGCTCAGCTGTCCCAAGACGTTCGGGAATCCCGAACACGAAACAGGGTGACCATCATGGAACAAACCAACAAGACTTCGTCCCTGGCAAAACCTGCGACCCCACCGGAAAGTCCGGTCGTTCGGGCCGTGTTTGCCGGGCTCAAAATCCTGGTTTTTGCGACCGAGCTGGTTGGAATCATCCTGCTCGTGCTCGGCCATATGGAACTGGGGACCGCATTGTTGCTGCATCTGGGCTATTGCGCCTTGCTGCTTGTGACCATCCTGGTGGCCGAGCGGAGTGGCATCTATTCGGGAGATATGCAGTCCTTTGCGCTCCAGGTGCTGGTGGCCGGCCCGTTCGGTGCCGCCTCGGCGATGATCGACGAGCAACTTTCCTCCCGGGTCCGCGCCGAGCATCTTCAAAGCTGGTACGACACCATTGCGCCGCCGCTCAAGCAGGCGGTGACCCTGGCTGACCGGATCCGCGACGATCAGGTCGTCCGGCCGGCGGCGCGGCTGCCGAAATCGGTCGACAGGCTGATCACATCGGGCTCAATGCGCGAAAAGCAGGCGGTTTTTGCCTCTATCGTCGCGGATGGTCCGGCAGAAGGTGTCAGTCTGATCGAAAAGGCGCTGCGCAGCCGCGATCAGCGGGTCCGCGTCCAGGCTGCTGCCGTTTCCGCCCTGTTTCGCTCCAAGATCCGCACCAGTGCGGGCCAGCGCCATCGGCCGGGCATTGGCATTGCTGCCAATGACGCCACACCGCCTGCGGCATAGGGGCTGACGATGATGGAGATGCCCTCCTGGTTTGCGCCCGCATGGCGCGACCCCCAGCCTGAAGCCGATGTATGCCTTATCGCCGAGGGGTGCTACCCCTATGTGGCGGGTGGGGTCTCCACCTGGATCGACTGGCTCATCAGGAGCCATCCGGATCTGACCTTTTCGGTGCTGGCCATCTTGCCGGGCATACCCCTGACCGAGCCGCGCTATGGGCGTCCGGCCAATCTGATCGCCATCGATCATCTGTATCTTGACGACAAGGGCAAGGGGCAGCGCGGCGCCTGGCCGGCAATGACGCCCCAATGGTACGCCGATACGCTTTCAGCAATTCTCGATCATGGCGATCCCAGCGCGTTTCATGCGCTGCTCGACAAGCTCGGGCCGACCAAACGTCGACCCACGGTGGCGGCGCTGCTCGATTCTCCTCAGGCCTGGCAGGCGCTTTCGGAGGGCTATGGACGCATGCCGCAAACGGCGTTCATTTCGTACTTTTGGGCGTGGCGGGCGTTGGTCGGCGGGTTGTTGCGCACCCTGGTCAGCCCGCTGCCCAGGGCCCGGATCTACCATTCGGTTTCCACGGGCTATGCGGGACTGGTTGCCGCGCGTGCCGCCCATGATACCGGCCGTCCGGTGATCGTTACCGAACACGGGATCTATTCCAACGAGCGGCGCGTCGAAATCCTGATGGCCGACTGGATCAACAACAGCATCGACACCGGGCTCGATTTTACAGACGAGCGCCAGGATGTCCGTGACTTCTGGGCCGATGCTTTCGAGAGCTTTGCGCGTCTCGCCTATAGCGCAGCCGACGACGTTATCGCGCTTTATGGCGACAATAACGCCTTTCAGCAGGCACTGGGTGCCGACAGCCGCAAGCTCACCGTGGTTCCCAACGGTGTGGATGTGGACCGTTTCAGCACGCTTCCCGACCGGGTTTCAGATCGCCCCACGCTGGCGTTCATCGGCCGCATCACGCCGATCAAGGACATCCAGACATTTATCGATGTGGCCGAGAGAGTGGCGTCGAAAGTGGCCGACTTCCGGGCGTTTGTGATCGGGCCGATGGATGAGGATCCCGACTATGCCCAGAGTTGTATCGATGCGGTCAACGAGCGTGGGCTCGACCATATTATCACGTTTACCGGTCCGGTCGATGTGCGCGACTACATGGCCGAAATAGATGTTCTCATGCTCACCTCGATTTCCGAGGCGCTGCCGCTGGTCATTCTCGAAGCGGGTGCGGCAGGTGTTCCGTGCATTGCGACCGATGTCGGTGCTTGCAGGGAAATCCTGGGATGCCCGGGCAGTCCGGGACAGGCCGCAGTCGCGGGGATCGGGGGGATGGTCGCCCCGGTGGGCGATGTGGGGGCACTGGTTTCAGCGGCCGTCCATCTGCTCAACAATCCCATTGCGCGCCAGCGCATGGGCGCGGCGCTGCGGTCCAAGGTCCGGATCCAGTACCGCTCGGACACCATCGCCGCGGCCTATACCAAGCTCTATGGCCGGCATCTTTCCCCAACCGCCAAAAGTGAGGTCTAAGATGGCTGGCATCGGGTTTGCCCTATCGAAGCTTCGCAACCAGAACAACCTGGCCGGGCATTCCATCGCGACCGGTCATGCCATCATGATCACGGCGGGGCCATGGATCGTCATCATGATCGGGCTGGCGCTGATTTCCTGGCTCGGGGGGCCGCTGGTGGGCGTGGAGATGACGACGACGTTTCGCGTCCTCGTCATCTATTGCTTTGCCCTTTCTCTTGTCGTGACCGCTCCCATCGCGCTCGAACTCAATCTGCGCGTTTCGGCCGAGCTGTTCGAGCGGCGGTTCGAGCGGGTGCATGGCATCTACATTGGCGCTCTGGCGGCCGCGGCGCTGATCACCGTCGCGCTCGCCTGGGTGCTGTTTTTCGTTGTCATCAGGCTGGACATGCCGACGGCGACGGCAGCGACCTTCTGCGTTTTGCAGGTGTCGCTGCTCTGGCTGACCATGTCCATGGTCGCGGCGATCCGCCAGTATGTCACGGTCACCACGGGCTTTACCATGGGGTTGAGCGTATCGGTCGTGCTTGGCCTGTCGCTTGCCGGATTGGGATATGGTGTTGCGGGTCTGCTTGCCGGGTTTGGGGCAGGGCTGTTCCTGGCCTTTGCCATTCTGCATGGGCTCATTGTCCAGACGTTTCCCGGACGGGTGCGGCGGCTCACCGACGGCATTGCGGCGCTGATTGCCCATCCCATGCGCTCGCGCACTTTCGCCATAGCGGGGATTTCGAGTGCGCTGGCTGTGTGGATCGACAAGCTGGTGGTCTGGCAATCTTATGAAGCCACGTCGATCGCGCACGGGCTCATTCACGCCCCGCGATACGATGTGCCCATGTTCATTGCCTATCTCTCGATCGTTCCGCTGATGAGTATCGTTTCGATCTGGCTGGAGACCGATTTTTTCACTGCCTATCGCAAGTATCGCGACATCGTTCATTCGGGCGGCACGCTCCGTCATATCGATGCCCAGCGCGCCGCCATCACATGGCAGACCACAAATACGATCTTTTCGGCCTTCGTCATTCAGATCACGATCAGCCTCGTTCTGGCGCTGACCGGGCCCTGGATCGTGGGCTTTTTGGGCCTTGGGCTCGAAACGCTGCAGGTGTTGCGGTTTGCGCTGATCGGGGCAGCGTTCCACTTCCTGTTTCTCGCCTGCGTGGGCGTCATTCTGTTTGTGCAGTACGCGCGGGCCTATTTCGTGCTCCAGGCTGCCTTTCTGATCCTCAATGGCGGGCTGACCTATGTGCTGCTCGCCAATCCGGACGCCCTGGGGCTGGGCTATGTGATCGCAACGGGGGCGGCTGCGATCCTTGCCTATGGGGTCATGGTCAACACCCTCCAGGTGATGAACAGGCTTACATTCATCGACAATAACCCGGCGGTTGCAGGCTAGGCCTGTGCTGTTCCCGGAACCAAGGAAAACGACAGTGAACGTCCATGCTCCAAAACGCGCCGGTCCAAAGCTCCTGCCGGACGAAAAGATCGGCGGATCTCCGAACCATTGGGTGGGGGTCGTTGAAGGCGCCGTGCTGATCGGTGGTGTGTTTGCCGTCGAAAGGCTGGGCTTGTTCGATCTGCAATCATTGCCCCTCCATCCGCTGGTTCTCGCCGTTGCGTTGATTGCCGCTCAATATGGCGCTTCGGGCGGGATCATGGCTGCGGCGATGGCTGCCGCGCTTGCCCTTCTGGGCGGAACGCTGCCTCAAAGGGTGGTGGGGGAGGGCTATTTCGAGTATCTCGCTGCAGTCTGGACGACGCCTCTGGCCTGGCTGATCATCGCCGTGCTTGTGGGGATCATCTCGGATGGGCACCGGCGCCTATTGCAGCGTTCCGAGCAGGCGCTTTTCGAAGCGCAAAAAGAGCGGGACCTGATTGCAGCGCAGTATGAGGCGTTGGCGGCCCGGGCCAAACGGCTCGAAAGGCGCGTTGCGGGGATCGAAGGCAATAATTCATCACGCCTTTGAAAACGATGGGGCTGTCAATATCGTAGAATCACTAGTGGGAGAACCGGAATTTATTAACAAAGGCTTAAGACTCATACTGGGGGTCACAAGAGGGGGTAAGCAAATGTTAATACAGAGGGACTTCCGCAATCCGGGTGCGGCCATCGAAGAGGCCGGATATCTGGGCTTTCAGGGAGGCGTCAAGTTCGGTGGCACCACCCGGCACAGGGAAAAGGAGCTGATCTATGCGCAAGGGGACGAGTCCGGCGACATATTTATCGTCGAGTTCGGATGTGTCCGTGTGTCGCGGATAACACTGGAAGGCCGGCGGCTTGTTACCGGATTTCACTTTGCCGGTGAGGTCTTCGGGTTTGAAACGGGCGCCGAGCGGCAATGCTATGCCGAGGCGCTCGAGTATTCCGGGACGCGGAAATTTCATCTCGATGGCAGGGAGTTGGCCAATCCGCGGATTGCCGACATGCTGTTTGGCCACCTTGAAAGCATCCACGAGCACCTGCTTGTCCTGGGAACCCAGAATGCCATTGAACGGGTCGCTGCATTTCTCGTCGGGATTGCCGACAGGCAGGGGAGTGGGGGAGCCCGGGCTCGTCTTCCGATGTCGCGCTGCGATATCGCCGACCATTTGGGTCTGACGTTGGAAACCGTGTCGCGCGCAATTCATCGCCTGCAGGTTCTCAAGCTCATCACGCTTGTGGGCGCCCGCGATGTCCTGCTGCTCGACCGGAAGGCGCTGCTCGATCTGGGAGCCTAGAACCGTTCAGGATTTGATTGACTCAAATCCTTGGCGCTAAACCCTTGTTTCGTCGCATGTCCGAACCGCAAAACCGTTTCCACTTTTGCTGGAAACGCTCTAGGTTGGGGATGTCTGACTGCCCTTATTGCGTGTTCAGATAAAGTGACGTCCACCTTATCTCAGCACGCCCGAGCTAATCGCGCGCTGCGTAGTGGTCGGAACCCTCGACGGCCATTCGGACCAGCTCCGCGAGACTGTGGGCCTGCATCTTGGTCATGATCGTGGCGCGATAGACTTCGACCGTTCGGGGACTGAGCCCGAGATTGTGAGCAATGGACTTGTTGGGGAGCCCGTTGACGACGCCATCGAGCACCTGGCGCTCCCGCGCGCTTAGCGACTCCAGCTTGTCACGAGCCGCCTGGCGTTGCTGACGCACCTGGCTTTTTTCCTGTGCGGCGGCGCAAACCCTTTTGAGGGTGGACAGGATCACCTCTTCACTGAATGGCTTTTCGATGAAATCGCTGGCGCCGGCCTTCATGGCCTCGACGGCAGCCAGCACATCTCCGTGGCCGGTCACAACGATTACCGGCAGGGTGTTTCCGTTCTTGCGCAAGCGCCGCAGCAGGTCGAGCCCGTTCATTTCCGACATGCGCAGATCGGTTATCAGGCAGGAGTCCTCCAGATTTTCCGCCGTATCGAGGAACTCGGCCGCTGAAGCGTATTTTCGTGATCGCCAGCCCGACGCGGCAAGCAGGAACGATAGCGACTGGCGAACTGGTTCTTCGTCGTCCACGATATGGATCAGGAAATCACTCGTCATGGGCCTGAATCTCTCTGTCGACCAAGGGAAGGGTGAACGTGAAAATGGTTTCTCTGCCAGGGATGGTACGGGCACTGATTGCGCCTCCATGTGCTTCGATTATGCGCTTGGAAATCGAAAGACCGACCCCCATTCCGCGGCGTTTTGTGGTTACGAACGCCTTGAAGATTTCTTCACCGAAATCGGGGTGAATGCCTTGCCCGGTATCGCTGAGTTCGATGCGCGCGAACTTGCCGCTCCGGCGCGTCCGTATGGTGACCACCTTGCGCGCGCTGGTTTGCACGGCGTCGGTGGCGTTGCGCAGGAGGTTGACGATCACCTGCTGGATCTGAGTGGGGTTGCCCAGCGTCTCGAGCGGTCCGGGGGTCAGGTCAAGTTCGGTGAGAATGCCGTCTTCACGGGTTCCGGCCAGGGCGAGCGCCATGGCACCCTCGATCAGTGTGTTGACGTTGACGATCTCCTTGTCGATTTCGCCTTGCGCCATGAAAATGCGCAGATGATGGATGATGTCGCCGGCACGCAGGGCCTGAGTTGCCGCCGCCGCAAGCGACTCGCGCAAGGCGGGCAGCATGGCGGGATCGAAAACTTCAAGCATGCGCTTGGCGCCCTGGACGTAGTTGCTGATGGCCGAAAGGGGCTGGTTGATTTCATGGGCAAGGGCGGACGCCATTTCCCCCATTTCGCTCATGCGCGAAAGCCGGGCGAGTTCGGCTTCGGTCTGTTCGAGCCGGGTTGCTGCCCGCTCACGCTCGGTCATGTCGCGCGCAAAGCCGATGAACAGCAGGCCTTCGCCGGTTGCTATCCTGACCACGTCGATGCTCATGGGGAAGGTGGTGCCATCACTGCGCTTGCCCCGCAGCAACCGGTTGCGGCCCAGAAACCGGGCAAAGCCGGTGGGCGGGTAGTCCGCGTTGCCCATGTTGTCGGGGTGATGGGTTTCAGCCATCAGGATATGGACATTGCGGGTCAACACCACCTTTTCGCGATAGCCGAACAATCGCTCGGCGGCAGCGTTGAACGAAACGATCTCTCCGCTCGGCTTGCTGGCTATGGTTGCGTCCGAGATGGTGTCGAGGATGGCCTGCAGATAGCTCTCGCGCCGTTGCAGGAGCTTGCTGGCCATAAGGGCCTTGTTTCGCTCCTCGCGCAGGATGCCACCGAGCCAGGCGATGCCCAAACCCACACCAGCGAACAAGATGAGGTTCGAGCTCTGGGAGGCACGGTCTTCCTCGGTGAAAAAATACACGAGCGGCAGCGCCAGGACCATCGTGAACACGCCGGGCGCCATGCCACCCAGGCCGGCGGCAAGCAGAATGGCCAGCGCAAAAAAAAGGTCGTTAAACGACGAGGTGAAAACGGGTGCGATGGCCAGCTTGAGGGTGCTGACAAAGATCAGCCCTGCCAGTCCAACCACGTAGGCAATTATAATGTCCCTCGGCAGCCCCATGACATCAGATGCATCCGGTTTGCCGATGCAAGTTAAAAACTTGTCAGAAAAGCGGCAAGTAAATTTAAAAAGAGCAGGGAATAAAGTGTTCGGCACTGCAACGGTCCCCGTCTTTTCCCGAACCGGAAATCGAGAGCGGGCCGAATGGTTGCGTCGTGGATGGTTCGACAGACATCAGGGCAAACGCATTTGAATCGCGCACGCCGTCCGCGTGGGGTTGGTTGGTCCCTTGTACCCGTGAACGAAGAAGTCGAAAAGCGCTATGAGGCGTTCAGGACCGACCCGTGCCTTTAGTTGCTGCTCAACAGGCGCGTAGCGAAATAGCCTGCGGTAGCTGCCGTTCCGGTAAGGGCGGCGCCCCAGACAATGTCGACGATAGTGACCATGACCGACCAGTCCCTGACAGTTGCCAGGTTGGTCATGTCGTAGGTGCCGTAGGCGACAAGGCCCAGAATGGCGCCGGCGATCAGAGCCTGGGTCCAGTTTCCGGACTGCATGGCCGGGGCGACGGCGAAGTAAACGATGCCGCCGATATAGAACAGATAGAAGGCGCCGGCGGCCGCGAGATTGGGCTGGTCGAGCAGGACGTGGCCGATCTGTTCGCGATAGAAGCCGAAAGCGACCCGCGAAAGCCAGACATAGTCGATGGCGAAAAAGACGATGGCTGTTCCGATATAGGCAATAACGTAAGGCATGTGGTCCCTCATATCCCCAGCATTGGCTGAAAAAGACGTACGATCCAGCTCTTGAATTTGAGCGGGGCTTCGGTGACGGCAAGGCAGATGCAATCGGCATCGTTTGTGGCGACCGGCTGATGGGTCAGGCTGCCATCGGCAATCTCGATATCGCCGCGGGTGAATGTACCGTCTTCGTCGGCAAAGGCACCGGAGAGGACCAGGGTCATTTCCATGCCGCGATGGGTGTGTTCGGGCACCGGCTTGCCGGCCGGAATGCGCAAAAGACGTGCGACCGCGCGGCCATCGCGGGTGGGGATAATGAACTGGGCGGCGCCAGGCATGGGTTTCCAGCGAATGGCATCGACGTCCGAACCGGCATAGGAGCGCAACGGTTCTGGAAGGACAGATGCCGATCCGCCGGAGGCGCCACGACGCGCGGGCTTTGCGCTGGGTAAGGGCGCGTTGGAGATACGGGCCTTGACCGCCTGCCAGCCGGCATCGCCGCCCGCGGCCGGTTCGATGGTATCGAGCAGTTCGCCGCCCGCGCCCTCGATCATGGCGTAGCGTTCACGGCACTCCGGGCAGACGGCCAGATGGGTTGCGACGGCGAGCGAAAAGCCCTCGGCGAGCGTACCGGCGGCATGATCGAGCAGGATCTCTTCATCGAGATGGTGGACGATGCTCATGAGCGATCCTCCAACGCGGTGCGCAACTTGGCGAAGGCCAGACGGATGCGGGATTTGACGGTACCCAGCGGCAGGCCGAGCTTTTCGGAGATCGTACTGTGAGACGCTTCCTCAAAGAACGAGAGCTTTAGGAGCTCAAGCTGTTCGGGGGGGAGACTTTGCATGGCGCGGTGAAGCCGGTCGGCATCCTCGTTCATGTCGAAGGCCGCGTCGGCCGGCCTGATTTCGGCGGGAACGAAAGCGGGATCGTTGGGATCGAAATCGGGACGGTTCGTCTTGCGCCAGTGGTCGATGCGCTGGTTGCGCGCGATGGTGAAAATCCATGTCGAGACATTGCCCTTGTCGGGGCTGTATTGGGCGGCCTTGTTCCAGACCGCCACCATTGTTTCCTGCATCAATTCCTCGGCGAGCTGCCCATCGCGGGAGAGCTTGGCCATGTAGGCGCGCACCCGGGGGCCGTAATAGCGGAACAGCTCTTCAAAAGCGGCAACGTCGCGCGACGTGGCGACTGCAAACAGTTTCTGGCGCATCACGATATTGAGCGCCTTCTTGTCACTGGGGTCGACAGCCATCTTGTCGGTACGCGCAATTCCTCTGGGGGCCGGACGCACAGCATACTCACGCTGCGCCGCCAAGGGCTTTGAAGTCTGCCATGCTGCCGGATCGATTGAAAGCACTGTCGTCATGCATCGATCTACGGGCGCACAATGGGGGCGGATCACAGCTGCAAGAATAAAAATCTCTCTTTGCGTGCATCCGTTTCGGCGTCTGGCTCGTACCTTAGTGAAACCCAAACAAGGACAAGCCGACCCATGTATCTCGACGCTGGCCCCAAAGGACCGAAAGGCACCAGGCGTATTGCCGTGATCGGAAGCGGAATTTCCGGGCTCTCGGCCGCCTGGCTGATGAGCCAGTCCCACGATGTGACGCTCTATGAGGCCGATTCTCGGATCGGGGGGCATTCCAATACGGTCGATGTCGATTATGACGGCAAGACGATCCCGGTCGATACCGGGTTCATCGTCTACAATGAAGGGAACTATCCCAATCTCGTTGCGATGTTCGACCATCTGGGCGTTGCAACAGAGCTCTCCTGGATGTCGTTTGGCGCCTCGATCGATGGTGGGGCTTTCGAATATTGTTCGGACCCGCTGGGGCTGATCGGGCAGAAATCGAACGTGGTGCGCCCGCGCTTCTGGCGCATGCTTTCCGATATCGTGAAATTTTCCCGCTCGCACCGGGAAATTCTTGCCGATGGCAGTCTAACGCAGGTCGGATTGGCCGATTATCTGGCCGAAAACGGGTATTCCGAGAGCTATATCGCGGATCATATCCTGCCCATGGCGGCGGCGATCTGGTCGTCTTCGGCTACCGATATCCGCAATTACCCAGTGCAGGCCTTCGTGCGATTTTTCCTCAATCACGGGTTGCTCGATCTTTACAACCGTCCGTTGTGGCGGACGGTAACGGGCGGCAGCCGGGAATATGTTTCGCGGTTGGTGGCGGGCTTTAAGGGAACGGTGCGGCTTTCAACCGGGGTGAGCCGGATCGAGCGGCATTCGGGTGTAGTGACGGTAACCGATGCGCGCGGGCACAAGGACATCTTTACCGACGTCTTGATCGCCACTCATGCGGATCAGGCGCTGGCCATGCTTTCGGACGCCGATGACGACGAGCGAGCACTGCTCGGGGCCTTCGAATATACGCACAACAAAGCGGTGCTGCACACCGACAAGCGCCTGATGCCCAAGCGCAAATCGGTATGGTCGAGCTGGAATTATATCGGCGAGCGCGAGTGGGACGGGGACAGCCCGTTGTGCGTTACCTACTGGATGAACAAGCTCCAGAATATCGACAGGAAATACCCCCTGTTCGTGACGCTCAATCCCAGCCGTGACATCGATCCGGCCACGATCTTTGAGACGTTCGACTATACTCATCCGCTTTTCGATCAGAAGGCGATGGCGGCGCAAAAAGAGCTCTGGCGCCTGCAGGGTCGTGGCGGTGTGTGGTTTGCCGGAGCGCATTTCGGCTCGGGATTTCACGAAGACGGGTTGCAGGCCGGTCTGGCCGCGGCCGAAGATATGGCAGGGGTGCACCGTCCCTGGACGGTGGAGAATGCCTCGGGCCGTATCCATATCGGAACCGAAAGGGTTGCCGCCGAATGAGCGATGGCGCGATTTATGCCGGAGAGGTTGTGCATGTGCGGCACAGGCCGCGCGCGCATACGCTGCGCTATCGCGTTTTTTCGCTGCTCGTCGATCTCGACCGGCTCGATGCGCTCGATAAAAGGCTCAGGCTTTTTTCCCACAACCGGTTCGGCGTGTTCAGCTTTCGCGATGCTGACCATGGGGACGGGGAGGGGGGCGGATTGCGGCGCTGGGCCGAGCGGCTGCTGGCTGATGCGGGGATCGCGGGTGAAGGCCTCAGAATTGAAATGCTCTGCTATCCGCGGATTTTCGGATATGTCTTTAACCCGATCACCGTCTATTTCTGTTCGGACAGCCAGGGGGTGCGGGCTATCCTCTATGAGGTGTGCAACACGTTTTACGAGCGGCACACCTATGTGATCCCGGTGGGCGAACATGCTGGGGGGACGGTGCGGCAGTCCTGCGCCAAGGAACTCTACGTTTCGCCTTTCGTGCCCATGCAGGCGCGCTATGATTTCAAGATCACGCCGCCAGCCGAAAAGGTCCAGATCGCCATCAATGAGCATGATGGCGAGGGTGCGCTGCTCTATGCGGCCTTTACCGGCAAGCGCGAGGAATTGAGCGACAGGAGTCTGGGGGCTGCGCTGTTGCGCTATCCGCTGATGACGCTGAAAATCATGGGCGGCATCCATTGGGAAGCACTCAAGCTCTGGCTCAAGGGCAATCCGGTGTTCATGCATAAAAAGGCGCGTGAAAAGATTTCCCATTCGGTAATCGGCACGGCGCCGGCCGAATAGGCATCAGCGCCGCTCATCGATCCATCACCAATCGGCGTTTTGAGCGAAGCGGTGCTTCCTTTAAGCTTGATGCAAATCGACCCTTGAAGGTCGAACATCATGCAAAGAGGAAACATTGATGTCCCATTCCGAGATTCTTTCAGCTGCGATGCTGGATGCCGCCGATCTGACCGGTGGGTCGCTCAAGGTGCATTCGCCCGTCGATGGCGCGCTGATCGGGGAGGTTGCGACCCATTCGGGCGCCGACGTCGAAAAGATGATCGGTACGGCCAAATCGGCATTTGCCGAATGGAAGCTGGTGCCGGCGCCGCGCCGGGGCGAGTTGATCCGGCTGTTCGGCGAGGAATTGCGCAACGCCAAAGAGGCCTTGGGCAAGCTTGTGTCCCTTGAGGCCGGCAAGATTTTTCAGGAGGGGCTGGGGGAAGTCCAGGAGATGATCGATATCTGCGATCTGGCGGTGGGCCAATCGCGGCAATTGTTCGGGCTGACCATAGCTTCCGAACGTCCGGGTCATTCGATGCGCGAGACCTGGCACCCGCTGGGGGTGACCGGGGTGATCTCGGCGTTCAATTTTCCCGTCGCGGTGTTTGCGTGGAACTTTGCACTGGCGACGGTGTGCGGCAATACCACGATCTGGAAACCCTCGGAAAAGACGCCGCTGACGGCGTTGGCGGTCAAGAAGATTTTCGAGAGGGCCTCGGCCCGGTTCGGGGATGCGCCCGACGGGGTCTTGCAGGTGGCCATTGGCGGTGCCGATGTGGGCGAAGCGCTGACGGCTTCGAAAGACGTGCCGTTGATTTCGGCGACCGGGTCGACGCGAATGGGCAGGATCGTTGGCCCCAAGGTGGCCGAGCGGTTCGGTAAGACCATTCTCGAACTTGGCGGCAACAACGCGATGATCGTGGCGCCATCGGCGGACCTCGACAATGCGGTGCGGGCCATCGTCTTTTCAGCGGTTGGCACCTGCGGGCAGCGCTGCACCAGCCTGCGGCGGCTGATCGTGCATGAGGACGTGCGCGACCAATTGGTCGAAAAACTCAAGAGCGCCTATGGCAGGCTGCCGATCGGCAGTCCTTTGGAACAGGGTGTTCTGGTTGGGCCTCTGATCGACAAGGCAGCCTATGATGGCATGCAGGCGGCGCTGGAAAAGGCGAAGACCGAAGGCGGCAGGGTGACCGGAGGAGAGCGGGTGGACGCTGTCGAAGGTGGGTATTATGTGCGCCCGGCCATTGTCGAGATGGCCGGGCAGAGCGCCATCGTCAAGCATGAGACCTTCGCGCCGATCCTTTATGTCCTGGCCTACAAGACGCTCGAAGAGGCCATCGCGCTGCAGAACGATGTGCCGCAAGGGCTTTCGAGCTGCATTTTTTCGACTGATATGCGCGAAACGGAAACCTTCCTTTCGGCGGCGGGGTCCGATTGCGGCATCGCCAACGTCAATATCGGGCCCTCGGGGGCCGAGATCGGCGGGGCTTTCGGCGGGGAAAAGGAAACAGGCGGCGGGCGCGAGAGCGGATCGGACGCCTGGAAGGCCTATATGCGGCGACAGACCAATACGGTCAATTATTCGCGCGCGTTGCCGCTGGCGCAAGGGATCAGGTTCGATATCTAGGTGCCGTTTGTACCAATCATTGCAAGGCCAGATTAACCCTGGGGCCGGTCGCTCTGTGGGAAGCGGGGAAAAAACAGGCTTCATTAATCTCTGGGTCTTCACACTCTCTCGTGCGGGACGGCTTCAGGGTCGCCCGAACGGGGGAACAAGATCCGGGATTGCAGAATGCACGATGGACGAAGCGCTGGCGGGTGTCTGACCGCCAATCCGAGCCGGCTCGATCTTATCGAACTGGCGATCACACGCACTGATCGGGCTATCCTGATTTCGAATGCCGAGGGGCATCCGTGCTATCTCAATCCCGCTTTCGAGGCGCTGTTGGGCTATGGGCTGGACGATTTTACCGGACAGGCTCCCTGGTCTCTGCTGGCCGGCCCGATGATCGATGAACGGTTGCATCAAAGGGCGCGCAGCTTTGGCAATACGGGCGGGGGATTTAGCGACGATTTGCTGTTGCGCACGCGATCGGGCGATCCGGTCTGGGTTTCGGCCTGGCTCGATCCGGTGCACGACGCCCAGGGACATTTTACCCATCTTATCGCCATGCTCGCCGACACCACGCAATCGAAGCGTCTTCAGGTTTTCCAGCGCGTCTCACTCGATGCGCTGAGCCGTGACATGCCGCTCACGGAGTTCATGGGCCATATCTGCGAGCAGGTGCAGGCGCTCGCGCCCGATACGGTCTGTTCGATCCTGGGGGTGGACGAGAACCGTAGGCTGCGGCCTCTGGCGGCGCCGAGCCTGCCGGCCTCGGTGGCGAAACAGATCGACGGGCTTGAAATCGGGCCCCGGACCGGCAGTTGCGGCACCGCCGCCTGGCGGGGCGAACCGGTGGTGGTCGAAGATATCGAAACCGACCCACTATGGACCGATTTCAAGCATCTTTTTCTGCCGCTGGGGCTAAGGGCGTGCTGGTCATATCCGATGGTGTTGCGCGACGGGCGCGTTGCCGGGACCTTCGCCTTCTATTTTCCGGAGCGCCGGCCACCGAGTGCATGGCATTTGCGGCTGGTGGAGGCGTGCCTCAGTCTGTGCGTAATGGCGATCGAGCGGCACGAAGCGCGGACGCAGATCCGTCGGCTTGCCTATTATGACGCGCTGACGGGCCTGCCCAACCGCGTGCTGATGCGTCAGCGGGTCGAGCAGACCCTGGCGGGTGACCCCCTGCGCAGGAAATCGCTGGCATGCCTGTGTCTCGATCTCGACAGGTTCAAGGATATCAACGACGCCTACGGGCTGCCTGCGGGGGATATGGTGCTCGAAGCGGTCAGTCAGCGGCTTCTTGATCGTGCCTCATCATCGGACATGGTGGCCCGGATGAGCGCGGACGCGTTCATCATCCTGCTCGACGATTGTCGGGCGGAAGGCGCCGCGGCGGCGGCCCAGGACCTGCTGGCCAGCCTCAGGGAGCCATTCGAGATCAGCGGAACGACAGTATCGCTTTCGGGCTCGATCGGCATTGCACTCTATCCGGGCGATGCGACCGATGTCGAAACGCTGGTCAACAAATGCGAAACGGCGATGTTTGGGGCCAAGGCTGCGGGGCGGGCCAATTATCACTTCTTCTCGCCGGAAATGAACGCGGCCAATCGCGACCGGCTGGAACTGGGGGTTGCGTTGCGCGAGGCGCTGGCCGATGGCCAGCTTTCGCTTGCCTTCCAGCCGCAGATCGATCGCAACAGCGAAGAAATATATGGAGTGGAAGCACTGGCGCGCTGGACCCATCCCCAGTTGGGGCCGGTCGGTCCCGACCGGTTCATACCGGTCGCCGAGCAGATCGGGATGATCGAGGATATCGGGCTCTGGGCGCTGCGAACAGCTTGCGCTCAACTGGCGCACTGGCGTGCGGCGGGGCGACACATCCCGGCGGTCTCGGTCAATATCTCGGCCCAGCAGTTCCGCAATGGCGCTTTTTGTGCCCAGGTTGGTGAAACGCTTGCCGCGCACGGGCTTGCCCCGTCCGATCTGACCATCGAGATCACCGAAAGCCTGATGCTCGACCAGACGGCTGCCGTGACGGCCAATACCGATGCGTTGAGCAAAATGGGCGTCAATCTGTCGATGGACGATTTCGGGACGGGCTTTTCCTCCCTGTCGCTGATTGCCCGCCTTCCGGTCAAAGAGCTCAAGATCGACAGGGCATTCATCGACCGGCTCGAAAGCGACGCTGGGGCGCAGGCGGTTGCAACCGCGATAATCTGCATGGGACAGAGTCTCAATATGCGTGTTGTTGCAGAGGGTGTGGAAACCGATGCCCAGAGACGGTTCCTCGATGCGCTCGGATGCGACGCACAACAGGGTTATCTCTATTCCAGACCGCTCACCGCTAAAGCCATCGATGATTGGCTCGATGCCAATGCACACACCCCGGCAGGGCGGCGCAGGCGGGCCTGACCGGTAAACCGGGCGTCAGGCCGTTTCACCCTCCGGCGTTCCGTTGCGCAGCCGCTCATCGGCAAGCTGGCGGATCTCGGTCAACTCGGTGATTGTGGTTTCGAGGTCGGTCAATTGCGCGCGCAGCAGCTCGAGGCGTTCATCGACCTTTTCGATCAACAGCTTGACCTGGGCGGTTCGGGTGCCGTCGGCATCGTAAAGGCTGAGATATTCGGAGATATCGCGCAGGGTGAAACCCAGCCGCTTGCCACGCAAAATGAGGATCAGCCGGGCGCGGTCGCGCCGCCTGAAAACCCGGGTCGACCCCAGGCGGTCGGGCTTTAAGAGCCCCTTGGTTTCGTAAAATCGTATGGCACGGGTGGAAATGGAGAACTCGTTTGCCAGATCGGTGATGGCGAACAGGTCGCGCTTTTCGGCATCGTGCTTGTTCAAGATACTATCCCCCCGCTTGGACATTTTCTTCGTAATCGGCACGCAGATCGTTCTTGGAGAGCTTGCCGATCATGGTCTTGGGTAACTCGTCGCGGAAAATGATTTCGCGGGGCATTTCGAGCTTGGAGAGACGGTCCTTGAGAAAATCCTTAAGGCCGCCCTCGGTCAGCGATTGCCCGTCCTTGAGTTTTACATAGGCGATTGGCACTTCTCCGCGATACTCATCCTTTACGCCGATCACATTGGTTTCGTCCACAGCTGGGTGCTGGTAGATCGCATCTTCGATGGCGCGCGGATAGACGTTAAAGCCCGAGCAGATGATCAAATCCTTGATGCGATCGACAAGGAACACATAGCCGTCCTCATCGAAATGGCCGACATCTGCGGTGCGCAGATAGCCATTGGCGGTGAAGGCCGCCTTGGTGGCCTCCTCGTCATCGAAATAGCCGAGCATGACCTGGGGGCCCTTGAGCACGAGTTCCCCGCGCTCGCCCTGGGCCACTTCCTTGTCGGGATCGTCGAGATCGACAAAGCGAACGTCGGTTGCGGGCAGCGGCAGGCCGATCGATCCGGGCTTGGAGGGTACGCGCAGGGCCGCGCAGGTCACGACCGGGGAGGCTTCGGTCAGACCGTAGCCTTCGGCGAGAATGGCGTTGGACTTTCTGGCGAAGGCCTCGCGTGTTTCGCCTGGAAGGCCGGCGCCGCCGGAAATCGCAACTTCGATGGGCGAAAGGATTTCGGCGGTCGCCGTGTTCTTGGTGGCCAGGGCATGCAGCAGAGTCGGGACGGCAGGCAGAACGTTGGGTTTGGTGCGCTTCATGAGGGAGAGGAAAGCCTTCATTTCAAAGCGCGGAAGCATGACGACCTGGGCACCCGAGCACAGCGGCACGTTCATGCATACGGTCATCGCAAAGATATGGAAAAAGGGCAGTACGGCGACGATTTTGGAGGGGGGGTAGAACAGCCCGCACCCCCATTTGTCGATCTGGCTCATATTGGCCGCGATATTGGCGTGACTGAGCATGGCGCCTTTGGGGGTGCCCGTGGTGCCGCCGGTATATTGCTGAACGGCGACGTCCTTTTCGGGATCGATCTGGACGGGCGTGGGCGTCCTGCCTTTGGTCATCAGATCCTCAAAGGATATGACGGCGCGCGCGGCGGGCGACTCTGCCGTCTTTACGATGTCCTTTCCCTTGAACATCGAAAACAGGATCTTTTTCATTCCCGGCAGCGCGTTGGGGAAGTGGGCCACGACGAGGTTCTTGATATGGCCCTGACCCACCAGTTTCTCGGCATTGGGATATGTCGCCTTGAGGTCGAGCGTAATGAGAACGGTCGCGCCGGAGTTGGAGACAATGTGGCTCAGTTCGTTGAGGGAATAGAGGGGATTGCAGTTGACCACGGTGGCGCCGATGCGCAGCACCGCAAAATAGGAAATAACGTAGAAGGGAGTGTTGGGCATGAGCAGCGCAACGCGGTCGCCCTTTGCCACTCCGAGTTCGGACTGTAGTGCGCCGGCCAGAGCGTTGACCTGTTCTCCCAGACGCCGAAACGACGTGGTGGCGCCCATGAAATCCAGCGCGGTGGCGTCGCCCATCTTGGCGCAGGAGGCCAAAAGCTGCTCATGGACCGGAGTGGTGTCGATGGATACATCCCAGTCGATGCCTTCGGGATAAGCGGTTATCCAGGGATGGGGCGCGCTGATCGGTTTGTTCATGTTCTCTCCTCCGGTGGATCTTGTGTCCACGCCTGCTCATGAAAAGTATGTCATGGGCTAACGTTAGCGTCAAACGATGCACGTTGGGCAAGGTTCCTTACCCTGTTTGACCCAATTTCTCGGTCGATAGCAGTGCCAAATGCCCGGATTCCAGCGCGTTTGGCTCTTTGAAACAAATCCGTAGCGAATGCGTTTTAGATTAAGGCGCTTTATAGCCGGCACGCCGCGCCATGGCCGTTCAGACTGAATGACCTATTAGGCATTGAGTTGACGTTTACGTCCACCGGTGTATGCTCAACTTGATTTCAGCTGTGCCGAAGACGGGCGCGTGACTGAAGCTGAGGCTTGTAGTTCCGAGCCGATATTTGTGTTGCGTGCGGGCGTTGCCCGGGCGCACGAGGTCAGGGGAGGCCGCATTATGGTTTTGGCACTTATCGTGATTGGCATTGTCGCTTTTCTGGTCCTGGCGATCCGCCAGTCCCCGTTGTGGCAATGGGCGCTGGCCGCAGCGTTCATTGGCGTCTTAGCCATGCTGCGGCCCGATGACGGGCTGGCTCTTTCGACAAGTGCGATCGGGTGGATACTGGCTCTGTTGCCCGCCGTGGTGTTGGCGCTTCTGGCCATTCCGCCTGTCCGCCAGCGGGTTCTGACCGGCCCTGCCTATTCCATGGTCAAATCGATCCTCCCGCGCATTTCGCGGACCGAACAGGAAGCGCTCGATGCGGGAACCGTCGGCTGGGACGCAGAGATTTTTTCGGGTCGCCCCGATTGGGACAGGCTGCTCGAGATTCGCAAGCCCGAGCTGACCGAGGAAGAACAGGCGTTTATCGACGGGCCATGCGAAGAGGTCTGCGCGATGATCGATGATTGGGACACGCGCAACAATCGCATGGATATGCCGCCCGAAGTCTGGCAGTTCCTCAAAGACAAGGGTTTCCTTGGCATGCTCATCGGCAAGGAGCATGGGGGCCGAGGCTTTTCGGCGCAGGCGCAGAGCCAGGTGGTCTCCAAGATCGCCTCGCGTTCGGTTGCGGCGGGGATCACCGTGATGGTGCCCAACTCGCTCGGGCCGGGCGAACTGCTTGAGAAATACGGCACGCCCGAACAGCAGGGCAAATACCTCCATCGCCTCGCCAAGGGCGAGGAGGTGCCGTGCTTTGCGCTGACCGGCGCGCATGCAGGATCGGACGCGGCGGGCATGCGCGATGTGGGCGTGGTGACCTATGGCGAATACGAAGGCAAGCAGGTGCTGGGCGTTCGGCTGAGCTGGGATAAGCGCTATATCACGCTTGCTCCGGTGGCGACGCTGCTTGGCGTGGCATTCAACCTCTATGATCCCGACAATCATCTGGGCAAGGGTGAGGATGTCGGCATCACACTGGCGCTGGTTCCTGCCGATTATCCGGGTGTTGTGATCGGGCGGCGGCATCTGCCGGCGCGTTCGGCGTTCATGAACGGGCCGACATCGGGCACCGACGTTTTCGTACCCATGGAATTTTTGATCGGCGGCACCCAATATGCCGGGCAAGGCTGGCGCATGCTGATGGAATGCCTTGCGACGGGCCGCGCCATTTCGCTGCCGGCCATCGGCACGGTTTCGATCAAGGCGGCGCTGCGCACCACATCGGCCTATGCGCGCATCCGGCGCCAGTTCGGCATTTCCATCGGCATGATGGAAGGGGTTGGCGAGGGCATGGCGCGGCTTGTCAAATCGGCCTACCAGTTCGAGGCTTCGCGGGCCATGACGGCGGCAATTGTCGATGACGGGCAAAAGCCGGCAGTGATTTCGGCGGCGCTCAAATACCGCACGACCGAGGAAATGCGCGGGCGCGTCGACGATGCCATGGACATCCACGGAGGGCGCGCCGTGCAGGACGGGCCATCCAACTATCTGTTCGCCGGTTATCAGACCATTCCGGTGGCGATCACCGTGGAAGGCGCAAACATCCTGACGCGGACTTTGATCACGTTCGCGCAGGGCGCGTTGCGGGCGCATCCCTATTTGCTCAAGGAAGTGCAGTCTGCCCAGAACCCCGACAAGCGTCAGGGGTTGAAGGATTTCGATGCGGCGTTTTCGGGTCATATCGGGTTCATGCTGCGCAACATGACGGCGTCGTGGTGGCATAATCTGACCTTTGGGCGGTTCGCCTCGAGCCCGGTCGAGCACGAGCTCAAGGGCTGGTATCGCGCGTTGCACCGCTATTCGCAAAGCTTTGCGCTGGCGGGCGACTGGACTGTGGCCTTTCTGGGCGGCGATCTGAAACGCAAGCAGATGCTCTCTGGCCGCATGGCGGACGTTTTCTCGGACCTTTATCTGCTCTCGACCGCACTCAAGCGCTATGAGGATGACGGGCGGATGCCCGAGGACGTTGCGGTGATCGATGCAATTGCCCGCGATCGGATTGCCGGAATCGAAAAGGGGCTCGGGGAAGTCATCGACAATTTCCCCAACCCGTTCCTCAAATTCGCTCTGGGCGCTCTGATCTTTCCGCTTGGGCGGCGG
>TARA_R110002051_G_scaffold141536_1_pt1 | contig 32221 bp, 36 predicted proteins | sample TARA_R110002051 | Tara Oceans TARA_R110002051 (sample SAMEA4397023) | marine metagenome | biome: Polar Biome; feature: [MES] marine water layer (ENVO:01000295) within the mesopelagic zone...; material: water (ENVO:00002006), including particulate matter (ENVO:01000060) such... | reverse complement strand
CACGTTCAAACGGAATGGGCGGTCACGATGGGCCGGAATATGCACTCGGCAGGTTATTACTATATTTACCTTAGAAAATCGCCACGGGGATGTCGATCTTGTGTTGGTGCATATTCCGGCCCACTGCATTCGAATCGTTTTTGATAAAATGCTGGGCAAAGCTCGTAGAGTTCTTGTAGTAGGACGAATCCATAAGTGGCGAGCGCTCCCACGGCACCAGGTCGGTGACCAGAGCATTAAGCGGCTTCCCATTGGTGAAACCCTCGACCATGCGCTCGGGAGATGTGGTGGTGCCGCCTGCATCCTGTCGTTCCTGCTCGGACCAGTTCTGGTGCGAGTAGATCGAGATCGGTTCGTCGACAAAGACCGCCTTGTCGATGCGGGAGGTGCCGAACAAATCGATGAAGCCCCACAGCACCGAGGCGCCCATCGACCAGCCTGCGTAGTTGGCCTTCCCCAACTTCAGATGATCCGACAGCTCTTTAAGATCCATTGAAAAGCGCGAGATCCTGCCACCGTACTCCACGAGCTGAGACAAGCCCTGGTTGCGCGGGTCTATGACGTAGAAGTGGTAATCCTGACTGAGCAGATACATCACGTTGATGTATTCGGCCCCATTGGCGGACCAGCCCGGAACGAACACCAAAGGCTCGCCCTCACCAGCCTCCCAGTAAGAGATCTCCACGCCGTCGGAGGTGGTGAAGGAGTTAATCTGTAGCCGTCAAACTCCGAAAGTTTGGTAGGCAAGCCTTCGATCTTGTTAGGGAAGGGCGGTCTCAGGATCGAAGTGCAACACTCAGTTAATGGTTTCAAGGTTGTTGCTCACCGAAAGCTGGAGGTGGTCAACAAGTACTTCTACCGGGAATCTCCAGCCTAAAGTCTGACGTGGGCGAGTATTCAGCAGCTCGGCAATTTCATCAAGGCGCTCTTGGCTGACCACTGATAAATCCGTCCCCTTTGGCAGGTACTGACGCAGCAAACCATTGGTATTTTCGTTGCTGCCGCGTTGCCAAGGGCTATGAGGGGCGGCGAAGTAGATCTTCAGCCCAGTGCTCGCCGTTATATCTTGGTGACGGGCCATTTCACTGCCTTGATCGTGCGTCATGGTTTTCAGTAGAGAGGGCGCCATACGCGACATCTCTTGGGTGATTGCCTGAGCAGCGCACTCAGCTGTCGGCTCATCCAGCTTGGCTAGAACAACAAAGCGGCTGGTGCGCTCGGCCATGGTAGCCACCGCCGACCTATTGCTGGCACCCATGATCAGATCGCTCTCCCAGTGTCCCGGAACAAGACGATCCTCGACCTCTGGTGGCCGCAAGTGAATGCTCAGGTCTGCCGGATAGCGCTCACGCCATCCAGGGATTGCCGTGCGGCGGCGACGCTTACCGTGGCCCTGGCGCAGATAGCTGATCAGTTGCCGCTTCAACTCGCCGCGTGGGTAGGCATAGATCGCCAGATAAATACTCTCGTGACTCACATGAAACTCGGGTCTGTCAGGCCATTGAAGCTTCAGTCTGGACGCGATTTGTTGAGGAGACCAGCCCCGTTTCAGCATTTCGCATACGACTTGGAAGAGCTCGCTACTCGGCAGCAAGCGCGGAGGCCTTCTTGGCTTTGTGCGCCTATCACGTGCCAAAGCGCAAGCCTGGATGACATCGTAGTGGCGGGTAGGGCTGTTGCGCCTGAGCTCTCGGCTAAGTGTGCTTGCGTGCCGGCCCAGGTGGCGACTGATTGAACGCAGGCTCAATCCCTGGTCTTGCATCAGCATCAGAACGACGCGTTCATCAGTGGTTAAATGCGTGTAGGTTTTCATGGCAACACTCTATCTCATGTGTTGTACTTGGTCCCTGAGACCGCCAAGCTATAGTTCTGGCCAAGTACCTCAAGTGCCGGTTCGGCCAAAACATTGCCGGCTAGTGCTAAGCCGACAGCGCAAACGGTTGCGAGCATGGAAATACGCATTGAATTTTCCTCCGAGTTTGATGGCAGTAGCGTCGCTTGAAGCACAACTTGATTCTGGCCTTGTCCTGCGTATTGCAGAACATTGTCAACGCCGGTTTAAAACTGACCCACTTTCCCGCGATATCGTCGGTTTAAAACTGACCCGCCCTCGGCGATTAAGTGTTGCTTAATAGATCCTGGCTGCTGGCCGAGATTGGCGCGATACCCGCAGCATTCTTGTCCTTCAATCGATAGCTCTCACCCCGGATCTGCACGATATGCGCATGGTGTAACAACCGATCTAGCAGCGCTGCCGTCAACGTGCTGTCGTCAGCGAAGGCATGGGCCCACTGCGAGAACGGCAGGTTGCTGGTCACGATGACACTGCCATGCTCGTATCGCTTGGCGATGACGTTGAAGAACAGGTTGGCCTCCTCACGGCCAAACGGCAGATAGCCGATCTCGTCGATGATCAGCAGCCGAGGAGCCAGAACACTGCGCTTCACGTACTGATCTAGGCGCTCCTGTTTGCGGGCGGTGGCCAGTTGCAGCATCAGGTCGGCGGCTGCAACGAAGCGCGTCTTGATGCCTTGGGCGACGGCCTTGTGACCCAGGCTGATGGCGAGGTGGCTTTTGCCAACGCCACTGGGACCAAGGAGCACAACGTTCTCCGCCCGTTCCACGAAGGCCAGGCTCGTCAGCTCGTTCAGTTGCTTGCGCGGGGCCCCGCTGGCGAACTTGAAGTCATAGTCCTCAAACAGCTTGCGCCCTGGGAAGCTGGCAAACTTTAGCAATGTCTCCCGGGAACGCTGTGACCTTGCGTCCATCTCCAAGTGCAATAGCTGCTCCAGGAAGTCAGCCAGGGTGCCTTCTTGTGAGGCGCAATGGCCCGCCATGGCCGCCCATTCCCTGGAGAGTGTATCGAGCTTGAGGCTTGTGCAGGCATGCTGGATACGCTGATGTTGCAGGTTCATGGGCGCGCCTCCAGCAGCCTGTCGTAGGCACTCAATGGATGCTGGAGACTCTCCCTGGGCACGGGCCGGGCGGTGGTCGGTATTTGCTCTACGGCCCGTTTAGACTGACGTGGCAACGGTCTGAGCTGGAAGCGCTCCTGATCCAGCAATACCTGGGGCTTGATACCGGTGGTGCCGTGGATGCGTTGATGTGCCACACGCTCAAGCCATGGGCCTATGTGAGCGTTGGCCGTTGCCACGTCCAGCCGCAGGCCAGCCTGGGTTAAAGTGGCTGCCAGAGGCGTGATGAAGCTGTTTTTCAGGTAGCCATTGAAGCGCTCAACCTTGCCTTTGGTGCGGGCCCGGTAAGGTCGGCAAGCGCGGGCGATAAAGCCGTAATCCCGCGCGGTCGCCAGCAGTTGCGCATTCCAGCGATGATGGCCTTCGCCATAAGCATCGCGCTCGATCATGATGGTCTTGGCGTTGTCGAACAGGATCTCCCGGGGCACGCCGCCGAAGTACTGGCACGCCTCTTCGATACCGCGTAGCCAGTCTTCCTGACGCTCATGCTCGGAAAACCGAACGTAGGTGGCGCGGCTGAAGCCCAGCGTCGCAACGAAGGCTTTGATCGTACGCCGGTGGCGAGAGATGGTCGTGAAATCGACCTGCATCTGTTTGCCTGGCGGCGTCTCGAAGCGGACGACGGGATCAGCTTCGACCGTTTTGAACTCGGCAACGTAGTACTTGAGCTGGGAGATGCCACCGGTGTACCCACGGTTTTGAATCTCGCTAAACAACACCGTTGCGGGTATCCAATGCGGTCTGGCCGCTTCGATTCGACCTAACAGATAAGGCTTATAGGGTTCCAGCTTCGTTGCCTGCAGCCCGGTTCGGAAGGTCAGATCCGCAAGTACCGGCATACGAGTATTGCGGGATACTCCCAACAACTGGAATCCATATTTGAATACGACCAACAGACGCCCGCTCCGAGTACTGCAAACAGCAACGTCAGATGGACGCTTGCGTTGGCGACTGAGCAGAGGCGAAAGCTACCCGTTTGAACGATGCCGCAAGGTGTCTGATGGCAGCTCACCGAACATGTTCTTGTAGTTCTCGGAAAAATGCCCCAGATGCAGAAAGCCATAATCCAGAGCCACCTCTGTTACGTTGCGCATATTGCTACCAGGATTTCTCAGACACTCGCGTACTTTTTCCAGCCGCCGCTGACGAATATAGAGCCTGGGCGTCAGGCCTGTCTTGCGCTCGAACAGGCTGTATAGTGTGCGCACGCTTTTACCACCGATAGCTGCCAGTTGATCCATGGTGATGTCTTGTTTGAGATTGCTTTCGATGTGATTCAGCAACCGCTCGAATGTTTCGCAGCTACTCGTCAACGGCTCCATGCTCACGTTGCTTTTCAGGCGAGAAAGCATTTTCCCGGAGACGACCCCAACATACTGCTCCTGAGTAGCGGGTAACAACACACCGCTCTCCGCTTCATTGCATATTAAGCTGAGGAGGTCTGAAAAATTTTCAGTACAGCGGGGCTCATGTCTAGCTGCAAATCGCACGCCACCGACGGGAACGTCAAAGAAACTGTCTGCGCAAGCCTTTTCCACCACGTGCCTGGGAATCTTTAGAATCAGCTTCTCGCAATCATACGAATACTCCAGTCGCACAGGATCTTCCGGGTTGATCAATAGCAGTTCGCCAGCACTCAATACATATTCGTGCCCTTGGACAGCGTACAGACAATTACCATTTAGCATCATTTGCAGATGGTAACACGCCTGGAGACCGTCAGTCAGGACGGTCACATCTGCACCGTATTTTATTTGACCCAGATCAATGCTTCCGAAGTGTTTGTGGCACAGAATGGCTTGCTCACCGAGGCAACGGGAGCCGTCCAGATAGTGGGAGCCCACGTGTTCATTGACATAATCGGATACCTGAAACGGATCCACACCAGTGAACACCCTGCTCTTGTCGGTCAACATGAGAGCTTTCATATTCGATCATCTTTTGTTAGATTTATTGTCGTTTTGCTATGTCGATGTACCTAGGAAAAACCTGAATTACTGCTGAATTGCGCCAAAATAGGTTTTAATTAGCAAAAAAACGCGATCAACGGGCACTTTCCTCCCGAATTTTCTTTGGTTTTACCTGTTTCCCGCCCTCTGGACGGAAAACAGGTGTACCAATACGCTTGTAGATATTTCTCACCTCCATCAACAGATATTGCTTAACGCCACGAGCAAGTACAGACGGTTGATGTTTTTAGCAAGGCCGCGATAGCGGACTTTGCTGTAACCAAAGACCTGCTTGATGTACCGGAAAGGATGCTCTACTTTGGCATGAATGCTCGCTTTAATGTTTTCTGCCTGCAGCTTGTTGGCGCTCAGCTTCTTCCGGGTGCCGGGGCGTTTGGCGATGTACCAGTCAACGTCGTTATGGTGTTTATGGTCGTCGGCATGCAGCAAATTGCCCGAAGGCACAACATCGTGAACATTGGCAGCCGTGGTGTCTATACTGTGAATCAGCCCAAGCGTGCCATGGCATTAATGTGCATCTTCATCCCGGTAGTTGTCAACAATGATGTCCGGTAACTCATGCGGCACGCCTTTCCTTTTCCAATAGCCGGTAATTTTCAACCCAGTTGTGTGTGCCACAGCAATACCAGCGGTATGACAGGAGTTGTCTGCTCGGTATGAGAAGCTGTTGAAGCGATGGAGGAAGCGACCCTCCGAAGCCCTCCTGCGGGGGCCGGCTTCAAACCGCCCCAAGCGGCATTGGCTAAAGACCGTTGTCGTGAGCGTGGGGGGGGAAGGCTCATTCATGAGTTGGGTCAGGTGCGAGCCGAGAAGGCGAGCACAAGCGAACCATCGTCAAGGTGTCGAAATTGATAACTGACATTAAAACCGGGGACCACAACTATCCCCGGGATAAGTCCACCGGAAACCTGTTTACTGGGTGGGCGGTGTCCGGCATAGAGATGGCGCGAGCTCGGTTCAGGCGTTTCAACGGAACTGTGGGAACTCGATTCCGTGATGTTAAGGGAGGGTATCAAGTGAAGAAAAGCAAGATGCAGAGTACCGAGACACGGATCGAGGACGGATTGGCTTGTAGTAGTGATGATGGATCTGTAATGGATTCGGAGCGAAGGAGTCGAATTGCTTCGGCTGGTTCCCGGGTCAACTTCATTGAAAGGATGAGCCTGTGATACCAGCAAACCATTTGAAATTTCAAAGCGGCTGATATGGGAGGCGTATCAGCGAGTCAAAGCCAATCGAAGTGCAGCGGGAGTTGACGCTAGATAGACGGTCAATCGATCGCTGACTTTGATCGTGATCTAAGCAGGAATCTCTACCAGATTTGGAATCGGATGTCGTCGGGCAGCTACTTCCCGACGGCAGTAAAGGCAGTACCAATTCAAAGAAATCCGGTGGCGGGCGGATATTAGGGATACCAACGGTAAGTAACAGAATTGCACAAACGGTTGTCACCCTGACCCTAGAGCCGATTCTGGAGCCAGTCTTTCACGAAGACTCATATGGATATCGGCGAGGTAAATCAGCGTACGATGCCATAGCGGTAACGCGAAAGCGCTGTGGGCAACGGGATTGGGTGCTGGAATATGATATTCGCGTCCTGTTTGACCACATAGATCATAACTTGCTGCTGAAGGCTCTTCGTCATCATTGTCGAGACCGATGGGTGCGGCTGTATGTGTAGCGCTGGCTGACCGTTAACCACCCAGACATCCCTTTCTGTCGATATGCAGACGATGGCATCTTGCACTCGGTGTTTGTCAACGTAGTTGTCGCGTGGACCATTCATTTACGCAGCTTCCTTCTGCGCTACTTCAAGCCTCTCAGGGCTCAGTGCTACATCCCCGACAGGCTGCCAGTTTCTCGTGTGTCGTGACCAGCGCTCGGGGCGTTCAGCGTAGGCCCGTTTATACACTTCGTGTCGCTTTGCCAGAACGGCAACATCCAGACCCTGATGCCGCTGTGCCGGCGTCACGAAGCGGATCCGGCTATGCCGATGCTCGGTGTTGTACCAGCGCATAAAGTCTCTGACCCAGGCCCTCGCCACATCCAGGCTCGCAAACCCGTTCTGCGGCCATTGAGAGCAGTACTTCAAGGTGCGGAACAGCGACTCCGAGAAGGCGTTATCATTGCTCACACGCGGCCTGCCGCGCGAAGGCGTGACACCCAGATCGTTCATCTTGCTCAGCAAGGTGACAGACTTCATCGGTGCGCCGTTATCAGAGTGCAGTACCAGCGGCTTGCGCAGGCATTTCTCGCTGAGGATGCTACGTTGCAGCAGAGCCGCTGCATCCTCTCCAGACTCGGCACTATGGACTTCCCAGCCAACCGCTTTGCGGCTGTAAATATCTTCAATCAGATACAGGTAGTAATACTGTCCCCGCACCGGTGAGGGCAAGTAAGTAATGTCCCAAGACCAGACTTGATTAGGCCGCCTGGAGATATGGGTTGTCGGCGCCGGAGGCCGGTGAGGTGGCTGGCTTCGGCCACGGCGATACTGCTGGTTAGCCGCATGCAACACCCGGTAGAAGCTGCTCTCGGAACCAATATAGCGTCCCTGATCTGCCAAGCGCGGCACGATCTGACTGGGTGGCATATGCGCAAACTCCTTGCTATTACACAGATCCAGGATGGCCTGGCGTTCGACTTCGGTCAGTGCATTGGCCGGCGGGGGGGCGTAGTGCTGTCACCCGACCGTCAGCCTTCATGGTGTCCTCTTGGGTCCAGCGCTGGAAGGTACGCAGACTGATGTCTAGCTCATCACATGCACGTCGCTTACGAGCGCCGTTGGTAATGGCCTCGGTGAGCCACTCGACATAGGTGTGCCTGACTGGCAGCGGGGTGGTAATCCCTCCGAAAAACAGCGGCGAACTCCAGTGGTGTCTGGTAGCTCAATGCTGAATGGGGCCGGTTTTCGTTATAGTCTCGCCGCCAGTTATCGATGATTTCCTTGGCGTGTACCAGATCCCGGAAGGGGAGTGCTCGTTCAGGCACTCGTCTCGGAAGCGCCCATTGAAGCTTTCGATGAAGCCGTTCTGAGTCGGCTTTCCAGGCTGGATCAGCTTCAACTCCACCCGGTTATCATAAGCCCACTGATCCGAGCCTTACTGGTGAACTCCGGCCCCTGGCGTGTCCTGACAGCCTGAAGATAACCTGTGAAAGCAGCTATAGCATCCATGGTGCAGGCAACTTGGTCACCAGAGATGCCATTCTACCGGTATGTCGAGAGACTCCATGGTGAAGTCGTCGACGATGGTCAGGAACTTTATGCGTTGACCGCAGGCCAGTGAGTCCATTGACCACGCCTGGTTCTGAGCTTCCGTTAACACTAGGGACTGACGCTCCATGGCGATATCCTTGCGGCGCTTGCGTTTCGGCACAGCCAGACCAGCATCCCGATACAGCCGGTAAACCTTCTTGTGATTCACGTCGATTCCTTCCCGTCGCAACAGTTGGTGACCCCGTCGATAACCAAATCGACGGCGCTCTTGGGTCAGTTCCGTAATACGCTCGCTGAGCGCAATGTAGCCAGCAGCAACGATGGAGCGGTGGTGAAACGAAGCGCGGGGTAACTCGACGAGAAAACAGGCCCGGCGCTGGAACTCGGCGCGTGCTCCTGCATCGCCCGCACGGCCTCGCGCTTGTTCTCGACGGTCAGTGCTTTCGGTTGAGCGCCACCTTCAGTGCTCCATTGTCCAGAAGAGACTCCGCCAATAGATTCTTGAGCCTTGCGTTCTCCTTCTCAACAGCCTTCAACCGGCGGGCTTCTGAAACCTCCATCCCGCCAAACTTCTTGCGTCAGGTTTATAAGGTAGCGTCAGAAATGTTGTACTTGCGGCATAACTCTTTCACCGCCAGGCCTGCTTCGGCTTTCAGAATGCTGATGATCTGCTCGCCTGAAAATCGCTTCTTCATGTTAATCATCCTCTGCTGTGATGAACATTAATAAGCTGAAAACGGTTAAGCCAGAGGGGAGCAGGTCACTACCCCGCGACTGCTGATCATTGACGAAATCGGCTATATGCCGTTTGGTCGTGAAGAGGCTAACCTGCCCTTCAATGCGCCAAGCGATACGAGCACGGCAGTGTCATCGTGACAAGTAAACTGCCGTTCTCGCAGTGGGCCCATGTCTTCGCCGACGACACCACGTTGACAGCAGCACTATTAGACTGGTTATTACACCATGCGCATATCGTGCAGATCCGGGGGTGAAAGCTACGGTACCGATTGAAGGACAAGAATGGCTGCGGGTATCGCGCCGATCTCAGCCAGCAACCAGTATCTATTAACCAACACTTAATTGCCGATGGTGGGTCAGTTTTTAACCGTCTTTGATACATCGCCAAAGTACCTGGGGAAGTCAGGAAACGTGACCAGCCGGCTGCAATATGCAGATAGCGGATAAAGGACTGCGCATCAGGGATATTGGGCCTTGGCGTGGGAGGGTATTCTCCATATCACTCTTACAATAAAACTGGAGCCCACATGTCTATTTCTATTAGCCCAGCATATCTGGATGGCCTGCTCGTCGAAGATAAAGAAAAGGGGCTGTTCCGCTGCAACCGTGAAATCTTCACCAATCCGGAGCTATTTGAACTTGAGATGAAATACCTCTTTGAGGGCAACTGGATTTACCTGGCCCATGAAAGTCAGATTCCCAATACCAACGATTATTACACCACCCAAATGGGCCGCCAACCCATTTTTATCGCTCGAAACAAAGTTGGCGAACTAAATGCCTTCATTAATGCTTGCAGTCACCGTGGCGCCATGTTGTGTCGTTACAAGCGTGGTAACAAGTCCACTTATACCTGCCCTTTTCATGGTTGGACGTTCAACAACAGCGGCAAATTGTTGAAAGTGAAAGATCCCGTTGAAGCGGGCTACCCGGAGAGCTTCAATTGCGACGGCTCTCATGACTTGCAGAGGGTAGCGCGTTTCAAGAACTATCGTGGATTCCTGTTTGGTAGTCTGAGCCTTGACGTGCGGCCGTTCGAAGAATGGCTGGGCGAGTCGCGCAAGATGATCGACATGATGTGTGACCAGTCCGAGGATGGACTGGAAGTGCTACGCGGCTCCTCTACCTATATATTTGAGGGCAACTGGAAGCTACAGATGGAAAACGGTGCCGATGGTTACCATGTGTCGTCTGTGCATTGGAATTACGCTGCGACTCAGAACCAACGCAAACTACGCGAAGCTGGTGACACTATCCGCGCTATGAGCGCCGAATCCTGGTCTAAGAAAGGCGGTGGTTTTTATTCCTTCGAAAGCGGACATATGCTGCTGTGGACACGATGGCCTGATCCTAGTGACCGTCCGCTGTATCCGGTGCGGGAGCAACTGGCGGAGCGCTGTGGCGCGGAGAATGCGGACTGGATGATCGGCCACTCGCGCAATCTGGGCCTTTATCCGAACGTATATCTGATGGATCAGTACGGCTCACAGATACGTGTGACAAGGCCGATTTCGGTGAACAGGACCGAAGTGACGATTTATTGCATTGCCCCTAAAGGAGAAAGCGATGCAGCCCGCGCACATCGCATCCGTCAATACGAAGACTTCTTCAATGTTTCCGGCATGGCCACTCCTGATGATCTCGAAGAGTTCCGCTCCTGTCAGTTGGGCTTCATGGGCAAAGCTATGCCTTGGAATGACATGTCTCGAGGGGCAAAACACTGGGTCGAGGGCCCCGATGAAGGTGCCGAGCGAATTGGGTTGACCCCTATTCTAAGTGGCAAAAAAACAGAAGATGAAGGGCTCTTCGTTGTTCAGCACAAGTATTGGTTGGAGCAGATGCGCAAAGCTCTTGAGGCTGAATTGGGCAGCTGTATAGCAGTGGAGGAGCTGTAATTATGAGTATTACTTATGAATCTGTACGTGATTTTTTATTCCGGGAAGCGCGTTATCTTGATGACAAGCAGTTCGAGCAATGGCTGGAGCTGTACGCTTCTCGCGCGATTTTCTGGATGCCTGCCTGGGACGATTACGACCAGCTTGTGGAAGATCCGCAAAAAGATATCTCGCTCATTTGGTATGGCGACCGGAGCGGATTGGAAGACAGGGTATTCCGTATCCGCACGGACCGTTCCAGCGCCACGATGCCGGATACTCGCACCTCACACAACATTAGCAACCTCGAAATTCTCAGCGTCGAGGAGGGTGAATGCACGTTGCGTTTCAACTGGCACACGATGAGTTTTCGCTACCAGGCAACAGAGCACTTTTTCGGTACCAGCTATTACACGCTTGATATCAGAGGGGAAGAGCCTCGAATCACTTATAAGAAAGTGGTATTGAAGAACGACTATATCCGCAATGTCATTGACGTGTACCACGTCTGAACCGCGGTCTTTGGACCGTTTTTGCACTGGGTCAGGTGGCCGAGTGAATCAGGCAAGAAAGTGAGCTTCACAATGAACCATAACATTGCTTTGAATTTTGAAGATGGGGTTACCCGGGTAATTCAGGCTAGCCCTGACGAAATTCTCGCAGATGCGGCTTATCGTCAAGGGGTTAACATTCCGCTGGACTGCCGTGATGGTGCCTGTGGTGCCTGTAAATGCAAGGCCGAATCCGGCACTTACGATCTTGGCGCCGGGTTTATCGATGATGCGTTGAGCGACGGCGAGGTCAGTCAAGGTTATGTATTGACTTGTCAGATGCGGGTCAAAAGTGACTGCGTAATTCAGGTGCCAGCGACTTCGGACTTTTGTAAAGCAGGACAGATAACCCTTGAAGTGAAAGTTACTGATCTGGTCCATCTATCTCTTACCTCCATCGGCTTGACGGTCCAGAGTGACGAGCTGGCGCGGATGACTTTTCTGCCTGGTCAGTACGCCAATTTGACTGTGCCCGGCTCGGATCAGACGAGAGCCTACTCTTTTTGCAGCATGCCCGAAGCCGGATCTGTGCGTTTTCTAATTCGCAACGTGCCGGGTGGCAGGATGAGCACCTACCTGGCACAGAGGGCGAGGGTGGGGGATACGCTGACCATGAGCGGTCCTCTGGGTAGTTTTTATCTCCGTGACATCAAGCGGCCCTTGTTGATGCTCGCTGGCGGAACGGGTCTTGCTCCATTCATTGCCATGCTCGATAAGATCAGCATCACGCCGCCGGCATACAGCGTCCATCTGATTTATGGTGTCAGCAACGATGAGGATCTGGTGGAGCTCAGCAAGCTTGAGAACTTCGTTGCAACTATCGGTAATTTCACCTTCACAGCCTGTGTTTCTTCACCTGATGCTAGTTATCCGGTTAAAGGCTATGTGACGGATCATCTGGTGCCTGCACATCTAAATGGAGGTGACGTGGATATTTATCTTTGTGGCCCGTCGCCTATGGTTGACGCGGTACATGTCTATCTCAATGAGCGGCACATAAAGCCGAACAACTTTTACTACGAAAAATTCGTGCCGGGCGTGGAAGTTCACACTCCGTTCAGCCGTTGAGGAGCAAGGTGATGAGTAAGCGTTTCATTGACAAGGTCGTGGTGATAACTGGCGCAGCCCAAGGTATAGGCTGTCGCGTAGCGGAGAGGATGGCGGAAGAAGGGGCAACCTTGATGCTGGTTGATCGTTCAGAAATTATTTTCGAGGTGCAACAGCTGTTGGCTCCGGTGACTCTGGTGGAAGCGATGACTGCCGATTTGGAGTTGTACGACAATTGCGCCGAGGTGATGGCTCGAGCGGTCGAGGTCTTTGGCCGAGTAGACATTCTGGTAAATAACGTCGGCGGTACCATTTGGGTCAAACCCTACGAGCGGTATGAGGAACCACAGATCAAGGCGGAAATTCACCGTTCCCTGTTTCCGACTCTGTGGTGCTGCCATGCGGTGTTGCCTTTAATGATCGAGCAGCAGGCTGGGGTAATTGTCAATGTTTCATCAGTGGCCACCCGCGGCATTAACCGCATTCCGTACTCAGCAGCCAAGGGTGGCGTTAATGCGTTGACCGTGTCGCTGGCCTTTGAAGTGGCGCACCACGGTATCCGAATCAATGCCACGGCACCGGGCGGAACTGAAGCTCCGCCGCGTCGCATTTTGCGCAATACCAGCGAGCCTACTGAGCAGGAGAACCAGTGGTATCAACAGATTGTTGATCAGACCTGTAACAGTTCATTGATGGCCCGTTATGGCACAACAGACGAGCAAGCCAGCGCAATACTTTTTCTGGCTTCGGATGACGCTTCTTACATAACCGGTTCGATTTTGCCCGTCGCGGGCGGCGATCCTGGCTAAGCAATGCATCGCTAAAACAATAGCCTTAAGCTTCAACCCGAGAAGAGAGTCATCATGAGTATGCATGCCTTGCTCAAGGATAGTTCATTGTCCGCCATCGTGGCTGGGCTGAGCGCGACGTTGATTGGCTATGCCGGACCGTTTGCGATCATCTTTCAAGCTGCGCGAAGCGGAGGGCTAGAAACTGAGATTCTGGCTTCTTGGGTATGGGCTGTGTCGATTGGTAGCGGTGTGTTGTGTATTGTTCTGAGTCTTTACTGGCGGGTGCCTGTGATCATCGCCTGGTCCGCGCCTGGCTCGGCCTTGCTGGTATCGCAATTGCCGCATATTACTATCGGGCAAGCTGTAGGTGCCTACATTGTGACAGGCGTAATGATGACGGTGCTCGGGCTTTCAGGCTTGTATGACAGGCTCGCCCGTAACATGCCCCCTAGTCTGGCGGCTGCGATGCTCGCGGGCATTCTCTTTACCTTTGGTACAGACCTATTCAACGCAGTCGAAATCGCGCCGACATTAATACTTGCGATGTGTCTAGTTTATCTGTTAGTCAAGCGGCTCGCCCCGCGCTTTGTCATCCTGTTGGTGTTACTTACTGGAATAATGATGATTTGGCTTGCTGGCGATCTGCACCTCCGCTCTGTAGCACTTGAGTTGGCTCGGCCGGTTTGGATAAGCCCGGAATGGGACGTGCTGGTAGCTTTCAACCTCGCCCTGCCCCTCGTGTTGGTTGCTCTTACTGGTCAGGTTATCCCGGGGATGGCAGTCCTGCGTACGGCGGGATATCAGGTACCAGCCAGTCCGATTATCACGGCGACGGGAATCGGATCACTATTACTTGCTCCCTTCGGTTGCCATGGACTTACACCAGCCGCGATGACGGCAGCAATCTGTACCAGTAGCGAAAGCCATGAGAATCCCGACAAGCGCTATGTAGCTGGCGTGGCCGGCGGCCTGGTCTATCTCGTCGTTGGCGCTTTTGGTACGGCGTTGGTCGGACTGTTCCTAGCGCTACCTAGGGAGATGATTGTCGCGCTGGCGGGTTTGGCCTTGCTCAGTGCAACCGCTGCGGCTCTGAAGACAGCTATGGCGGTCAATGCCCAACGTGAAGCGGCCCTTATTACCTTTCTTGTTACGGCCTCGGGCATGTCTTTGATGGGGTTGTCATCGGTCTTCTGGGGTTTGTTATTTGGGGTTATTGCTCATCTTGCCAGCCGTGAACGGCGATGCGTAACGATACGGACCGAGGAGGACATCGCTACCACAAGACGCTGACGCTTCATTTGAACGTAAAACAGCTGGGCGTAATTTCCTCAGCAGGTAACACACAAAAGTTTAATTATAAAAACAAAAGAGGCATGTGCATGAAAAACTATCACAAATTTGTGCTGTTAACGGCTATTCCCACAGCATTGTTTGCTTGTCATATACAGGCGGATCAAACTCCGGCGTTCATCAGCGACGCCACTGCTACTTTGGAGTCACGTACCTATTTCTTCAGTCGTGATTTCTCCGATATCGTTGGGCCAAGCACTCAGTCCAAGGCCCAGGAAACCGCCCAAGGTTTCATTTTCAACTTTGCTTCCGGTTATACCTCTGGGCCAGTGGGTCTGGGTGCTGATGTGATAGCTACCGCAGGTATCAAACTTGACAGCTCCCCGGACCGCGCAAACACGGGCTTACTGTATACAGATAGTGATGGTCATGTGCCAAATGAATATGCCCGGCTGGCTGGTGCGCTGCGACTAAAACTTGCAGAGACGGTGTTGCGTATAGGTGAATTACAGCCCAATTTACCTGTGCTTGCTTTCTCCGATATAAGACTGTTGCCGCCAAGTTATCAGGGGGCCAGTCTGATCTCCAAAGACATCAACAACCTGACATTGCAGGCAGGCCAACTGCGCTCTACCAGTTTAAGGGAGGATCCAGGGCGTACTGACATGCTTGCGATGGTGGGATTCGTGCCTAACCGTACTGCCGATACAGATCGTTTCGAATATGCTGGCGCCGATTATGCATTTACCAACAATCGCACCACTGTGAGTCTCTGGTATGCCCAACTGAAAGACATTTACAACCAGCGCTTCTTCGGTCTGAAACATAATGAGCCGGTAGGCGACTGGGTGCTGGGTGCCAATCTTGGCTATTACGACTCAAGTGAAGATGGAAATAAATTGATAGGGGAGGTGGACAATCGCGCTCTTTATTCACTATTTTCAGCCGGTCGGGGTAATCACAAATTCCATCTGGGATATCAACAGATGTTCGGGGATCATGGCTTCCCCCGGGTGTTTGCCAATGTTTCGCCATTGGGCAATGAATTGCCAACTTACTCCTTTGATTCCGCCGAAGAGCGCTCTTGGCAGGCTCGCTATGACTATAACTTTGTTGGCTGGAATATTCCAGGCCTGACTTCCACCCTGCGCTATATAAAAGGCGACAATGTCAGAGTCGGCGACAGCAATAGTGGCCGGGAGTTTGAGCGTGATCTGGACCTGGCCTATACATTCCAGAAAGGTTCTCTCAAAAACCTATCTATCCGTATGCGCAATGTAACAGCACGCTCCAGTTACAAGACGGATATCAACGAAAACAGGCTGATTATCAGCTATACGCTGGGGCTTTTCTGACAGCGTAAAATCAACTTCCCCACTTCTAATGCCCGGCTGCGTGGTAGTCGGATTTTTATCTGGAGAGAAATATGAATAACAATAAATCGAACTATCTACCAAGAACCAAATCGTTGATTGCTGGCATACTTGCTATGACCTGTGCTCTCTCGGCACAAGCTGTCGATAAGATAAAAGTCGGTCTGCTGCTTCCTTACAGTGGCACCTATGCTGTGACCGGAGAGTCTACCACCAATGGCCTGAATCTGGCGCTAGAAGAGAGCGGCGGAAAATTCGGTGGGCTGGATGTGGAATTCGTTGCCGCGGATAGCGAAGCCAACGCTGGCAAGGCGGTGCAGAACATGCAGCGGTTAGTCAACGGTGCCAAAGTGGATGTCGTGGTTGGCCCCGTGCATTCCGGTGTTGGGATGGGCGCAGTAAAGGTCGCACGTGATACCGGCGTTCCGCTTATTATTGCCAATGCGGGCTTCAACGCTGCTACCGGCCCATTGTGCGCACCTAACATCTTACGTACGTCCTTTACTTCCTGGCAGACAGCTTTCCCTATGGGTAAGGTGGCACACGAACGTGGCCTCAAAAATATAGTAACTATCACTTGGCGCTATGGATTCGGTACCGAATCGGTTGCGGCTTTCAAGCAAGGCTTTGAGGAGGCTGGCGGGAAGGTTATCAAGGAAATATATCTTCCATTCCCTGACGTAGAGTTCCAGGCCCAACTGACCGAAATTGCATCACTAAATCCGGATGCCGTATTTGCCTTTTTTGCTGGCGGTGGCGCTGCCAAGTTTGTTCAGGACTATGCATCTGCTGGGTTGCAGGGTCGGATCCCTTTGCTGGGTTCGGGTTTCCTGAATGAAAGTGTATTGCAAGCTCAAGGCAAGTCAGCTGAGAAGATGCTGACCACATTGCACTATTCGGAGGATCTGGATAATCCGCGCAATACCAAATTCCGTGCGGATTATCTGGCCCGCTTCGGCAAGGCTCCGGATATCTACTCGGTACAGGGCTTTGATACTGGACTTCTGTTGAATCAGGCCGTCGCTGCAATTGACGGCGACATCACTAATCGCGCGGCCTTTATCTCAGCACTGCAGCGGCAGAGTATCGACAGCCCGCGTGGTTCGTGGAGCTTCTCTTCAGCAAACAACCCGGTTCAGAACATCTATCTGCGCGAAGTACATAACGGCGCAAACGTCACCCTTGGTGTAGCTGCCGCCAATCTGGCTGATCCAGCTATTGGCTGCAATATGCAGTGAGGCGAAACGCCCGCAGGCCATGCAGGACTGCGGGCTAATTGTACCAATCCCAAGGTAATCACTATGGACGCTTCAACGTTTCTGATACAGACCATGAATGGTATTCAGTATGGATTGCTGCTTTTCCTCATCGCCAGCGGTTTAACGTTGATTTTTGGCATCATGCACATCATCAATTTGGCCCATGGTGCGCTGTACATGGTCGGCGCCTATCTGGCGATGTGGATGACTTCTCTGGTCGGTAACCTGTTTCTGGCCATTCTTCTGGCACTGCCGCTGGCGGCCTTGCTCGGAGTGTTGATTGAACGCTTTCTTATCCAAATGCTCTACCAGCGCAACCATCTTGATCAGGTTCTCCTGACCTTCGGACTGATTCTCGTGATCGACTCGTTGCGTAGTATTGCATGGGGCAACGATGTACATAGTGTGGCCATTCCTGGCTGGCTGGCTGGCTCGATTCGGCTGACTGATAACCTTGAATATCCTATCTACCGCATTTTTATTTCGGTAGTCTGCATGTTGATCGCAGTGGGCATGTATTTGGTATTGCAACGCACCCGGCTGGGGATGGTCATCAGAGGCGGGTCGACCAATCGGGAAATGGTTCAGGCGCTAGGCATCAACGTGCGCTCGCTTTACACGTTGGTTTTCGCCGTTGGAACCGCATTGACCGCTTTTGCCGGGATGATTGCTGCGCCTATTTCTTCGGTATACCCAGGTATGGGCAATCAGGTGCTGATTATTGCTTTCGTTGTAGTAGTGATTGGTGGGCTGGGCTCCATTCGAGGTGCCTTTTTGGGTGCTTTATTGGTCGGCCTGACATCGATATGGGGAGCGGTTTTGGTTCCAGAATACGCATCCATGTCGGTCTACCTTGTGATGGCAATCGTGTTGCTGTTCAAACCCCGAGGGCTGTTTGCCTGAGCCTTCTGAAGGAGTAAATTCTATGCGTCACTTACCTCGACCAATTCAATATTTTCTGATAACACTATTGTTGATTATGGCGTGCTTCCCGCTGTATGGCGAGATACTGATCGGCAATAGTCAGGGTTTCTGGATGGAGCAGTTGACCCATATCATGATTCTCGCGATAGTCGCGCTGAGCCTGGATCTGCTGGTGGGTGTCACCGGAATGGTGAGTTTGGCCCAAGCTGCTTTTTTTGGTCTAGCCGGTTACACCCTAGTGCTGTATGCACCGGAGTTCGAAGCAGTATCGATTTGGGTCGGACTTCCCGTGGTGCTAATTGTTAGCGCTGCTGTTGCGCTGGTGATGGGGCTGTTGATCGTTCGTACTTCAGGCATATTTTTCATAATGGTGACCATTGCCTTCTCGCAGATGTTTTATTATTTTTTCCACGATTCATCCTTCGCAGGCGGGTCCGACGGTCTGTATCTGTTAATGAAGCCAGATGTGAGTATCGCTGGCTATCAGCTTCTTGATCTGGACAATCCCCGTACCGTGTTCTATGTGGCACTCATGTCTCTGGTGCTGATCTATTTGTTGTTGCGCACCTTCATGCGCGCACCCTTTGGCCGGGTATTGCTGGGTATCAAGGAAAACGAGCATCGGGTTCAAGCAATGGGCTTCAAACCCCTGTATTACAAGCTGACCGTATTTATCATCGCTGGCATGATCTCCGGCTACGCCGGCCTGCTGTCGGTCGTGCAATATGGATTTGTCAGCCCGGGTCAGGTGAGCTGGCTGATGTCCGCGCATGTTTTGGTAATGGTGATCATTGGTGGCATAGGGAGCCTTTTCGGTGCCATCCTTGGCGCTTTCGCATTTGAAGGGCTGCATACTTTGTTCAGTAACTTGACCAAGCATTGGGAACTGCCTATGGGGCTGGTGGTTATTGCGATCGTGGTAATGCTACCTAAGGGGATTGCCGGACTGCTACTGGATATGGGTGCGCGCTTCGAGAAATCCAGTAAGGAGGAGGATAAGCCGGTGGCATTGCCTTTGAAGAGGGCTGCCAAATGAGTGATTTTGTACTGGAAACCTTTGGCCTAACCAAACGCTTCGGCGGGCTCGCCGCAGTCAATGACGTATCCTTGCGGGTCGCGCCCCGGGAAGTACACGCCATTATAGGACCCAATGGCGCGGGCAAAAGCACAATGATCAACTTGTTATCAGGGCATCTAAAACCTTGCTGCGGAGAAATTCGCTTTGAAGGAAAGAATATTACTGGCATGCCTCCGGAAAAAATCTCCCACATGGGCGTGGGGAGGAGTTTCCAGCGAACCAATATTTTCCCTACGCTCAGTTGTTTGGATAACTGCTGGCTTGCGGCCCAGTCGCGGATGAAAAACTCGTTCCGTTTCTTTGGCCGCAGTGAAGGTTACCCAAGAGTGCGAGAGAGAGCAGAAAAAGCGCTTGAACTTTGTGGCCTCTTGCCCCATGCCTGCACCCAAGCTGGATCTCTCAGCTACGGTGAGCAACGTCAACTGGAGATCGGCATGGTCATGGCTACCGAGCCGCGTTTCCTGCTGCTAGATGAGCCGATGGCCGGTATGGGCAGGGAGGAGTCCGCTCAGGTAGTAGAGTTACTACGCGAGTTATCGAAGGAGTATACCCTGGTTCTCGTCGAGCACGATATGGATGCGGTATTCAGCATTGCTCATAGCATGACGGTAATGGTCAATGGGCAGATGCTCGCCAGCGGTTCGTTGGAGCAGATACGCAGTGACCCCTGTGTTCAGAAAGCCTATCTGGGTGATGGTGAGGAGACTTATTGATGACTGACATACAATCCCTTACGCCGTTGATCGAAGGACGCGGTCTGCACACATACTATGGCAACAGCCATGTTCTGCACGGCGTGGATTTTCGCATTCATCCAGGTGAAACCCTCGCCTTGCTGGGTCGTAACGGCATGGGTAAAACCACAACCATTCGTTCCTTGTTGGGCTTTACTCCACCCAAGCGCGGAGAGGTGAGCATGCGCGGCGAGAAGGTGACCGGTAAGCTACCGCACCAGATAATTCGTCAGGGAATCGGCTATGTACCGGAGGGGCGAGGCATGTTCCCCAATCTGACTGTCAAAGAAAGCTTGGTTATGGCTGCTCGGCCAGGGCTCGATGGTAGCCGAGAGTGGGGCTTGGAACGAGTTCTGGAAACTTTTCCACGTCTGCGCGAACGGTACTCTCATCTTGCTAGCAACCTCTCCGGGGGGGAACAGCAGATGGTTGCCATTGGTCGCGCCCTGATGCTCAATCCGGATCTGATCATTCTGGATGAGGCTACGGAGGGGCTGGCTCCTTTGATCCGTAAGGAAATCTGGAGTGTGATCAGGCTGATTAAGGAAAGCGGCATTGCCACTCTGGTGGTAGACAAGAATATCGACGTTTTGCTCGAGCTGACCGACCGCAGCATGATTATGGTGAAGGGCCAGGTGGTCTATAACGATGCCAGCCAATCTCTGAGAAGGTGCACTGATCTGTTGCAAACTCATATCGGTATCTGAGACGTAGTGGTGACCGGCTCATCTATGTTGATCCTGCTCCCTGTCTGTCGCGTTATCGCAATCCTCACCATCTTACGCCTCTTTCCCATGACCGTGCATAGGATAGGCGTGGTTGCAGAGCAGGGACAAAGATGCGCCACAAACGGGATATTTTCTGTTTCTTATGCTGCGTAAGCTTGTATCAGGGGCAGCTGAGAGCTGTTTCTAGTCATGTGGCTACTGGTGAGCAAGCGCTTTCATCAAGACATGGCCGTGAAATCAAACCATTCTTAGTTAACGCTGCGGCAGGATTTTCCCTGCCCAGCCATTGATGGCAGGGTGGCAAAGTGAGCGAAGCATTTTCCATAACCGAGCTAGGGTCAGGTGTACGTTTTAACTGCCTACCTAATCAGTCCGTACTGCGTGCAATGGAACACGCCGGGGGGAACTGCGTTCCTGTTGGCTGCCGCGGCGGCGGCTGTGGCCTGTGCAAGGTCCAGGTGCTGCGTGGCGAATACCAGTGCGGGCCGATGAGCAGTAAACATGTTTCCGAGTCGGCTTTGGCCTGTGGTGAGGTGCTGGCGTGTCGCATCTATCCGCGAAGCGACTTGACGATTGAACGCCGTACGCCAAAAGCGACGGTTGTGACACAACAACAAATCCAATGAGGTACTGGTCATGAGAAAAGGTGTAATGCGTCCTGGTCACGTGCAACTCCGTGTGCTCGACATGGATGCCGCAGTAAAACACTACACGGAACTGATGGGGCTGATCGAGATGGACCGCGACCCGCAGGGCCGTGTGTACCTGAAAGCCTGGACCGAGGTTGATAAATATTCACTGGTTTTACGTCCTGCCGAAGAGCCTGGCATGGATTTCATGGGTTTCAAATGTATTAGTGAGGAAGCGGTCGATGATTTGCGGGCCGACCTCATTGCCTTCGGTTGTGAGGTTGAGGATATCCCTGCGGGGGATCTGTTGGACTGCGGTCGCCGGGTGCGCTTCGTGGCGCCCACCGGACACAGCTTTGAACTGTTTGCGAGTAAAAAACAGACTGGCAAATGGGGTGTGAGTAACCGCAACCCGGAAGCCTGGCCACGCGAGCTGGGCGGTATGCGTGCCACCCGCTTCGACCATTGCCTGATGTACGGTCCGAATCTGGATGAGACCTACGAGCTATTCCGCGACGTGCTGGGTTTTGATCTGGCCGAACAGGTGCTGACCCCAGACGGCAAGCGCATAGCACAGTTTCTTACAGTGAGCACCAAAGCACACGACGTGGCGTTTATCGAGCACTCGGAGCCAAAGTTTCACCATGCCTCGTTCTATCTGGATAACTGGACTGACGTGCTTCGCGCTGCGGACCTGATATCGATGACCGACACCTCAATCGATATAGGCCCGACCCGTCACGGCCTGACCCACGGGCAGACCATCTACTTCTTCGACCCCTCAGGCAACCGGAATGAAGTGTTCGCTGGTGGTGACTACCACTATCCGGATCATGAGCCGGTGACCTGGGACGCAGAAGCCCTGGGCAAGGCTATTTTTTACCACGACCGGGTTCTGAATGAACGGTTCCTGACCGTCCTGACCTGATCCTTTTTATCTGTAAAGCAGGACTGCGCAGCTATGAAAGATATTAAGCATTTTATCAACGGCGAGTACGTCGGCTCGGCCAGCGGCAAAACTTTCGACAACATCAACCCGGCCAATGGCCGGGTACTGAGCCGAGTGCATGAAGCAGGCCGTGAAGAGGTCAATGCCGCCGTAGCCGCTGCGCGTGCCGCACTCAAGGGACCGTGGGGGAAGCTGACGGTGGATCAGCGCACGGAGATCCTGCACAAGGTGGCAGATGGCATCAATGCGCGTTTTGAGGAGTTTCTTGACGCCGAATGCCTGGACACCGGTAAGCCTCGGTCGCTGGCCAGCCATATCGACATCCCCCGTGGGGCGGCGAACTTCAAGGTATTTGCCGATCTGATCAAGAACGTGCCTGCTGAAGCCTTTGAAATGCCTACCCCCGATGGTACCGGCGCGTTGAACTATGGTATCCGACGGCCCAAGGGGGTGATCGGCGTGATCAGCCCGTGGAATCTGCCGCTGTTGTTGATGACCTGGAAAGTGGGGCCTGCCCTGGCCTGCGGTAATACTGTGGTGGTCAAACCTTCGGAAGAAACCCCCACAACGACTGCTCTGCTGGGCGAAGTCATGAAAGCCGCTGGCGTGCCAGACGGGGTTTATAACGTGGTGCATGGTTTTGGCGGTAACTCGGCAGGCGCCTTTCTGACCGCGCACCCGGATGTGGACGCATTCACCTTCACCGGCGAGACCGGCACGGGTGAGACCATTATGAAAGCTGCTGCCAATGGCGTGCGGCAGGTGTCGCTGGAACTGGGCGGCAAGAATGCAGGCATCGTTTTTGCCGACTGCGATATGGATAAAGCCATTGAAGGGACCCTGCGCTCGGTTTTTGCCAACTGCGGCCAGGTCTGCCTGGGCACCGAGCGGCTGTATGTCGAGCGGCCGATATTTGACGAGTTCGTTGCCCGGCTCAAGGCCGGCGCAGAAAGCCTGGTAATTGGTCCGCCGGATAACGAAGCGAGCAATTTTGGTCCGCTCATCAGCCTCAAGCACCGCGAGAAGGTGCTGTCCTACTACCAGAAAGCCGAGGATGAAGGTGCGAATGTGATTACCGGTGGCGGCGTTCCCGATATGCCCGCCGACTTGGCTCACGGCGCCTGGGTACAACCGACCATCTGGACGGGCTTGAAGGACGATTCAGCCGTGGTTACCGAAGAGATATTTGGTCCCTGCTGCCATATTCGCCCCTTTGATACCGAGGCGGAAGCCGTTGAGCTGGCCAATAGTCTGCCCTATGGACTGGCCTCGGCGATCTGGACCGAGAACGTTACCCGTGCACATCGTGTCGCAGGCCAGGTCGAGGCTGGCATCGTCTGGATCAACAGCTGGTTTTTGCGCGACCTGCGTACTTCGTTTGGCGGGAGCAAACAGTCCGGCATCGGGCGTGAAGGGGGTGTGCACTCGCTGGAGTTTTACACCGAACTCAAGAACATTTGCGTGAAATTATGAGGTTTCCATGAATGCACCCCTGAATACACCTAGCCCGGAGTTAGGCTGCGAGATACTTGCTGGCGGCTACCTTACCAATGTGCATGACCTTGATCACAATCCCGGCAAGGGCTTTCCGGTCATGTTGATCCATGGCTCCGGCCCGGGTGTTACCGCCTGGGCCAACTGGCGGCTGATCATGCCAGAACTGGCTAAGGAGCGCCGCGTCGTGGCGCCGGATATGCTCGGTTTCGGCTACAGCGAGCGGCCCCAGGAACCCAACTATTGCCGTGATACCTGGGTTGAGCATGCCATCGGTGTGCTTGATGCACTGGAAATCGAGCAGGCTGACCTGGTCGGCAATTCTTTCGGCGGCGGCATTGCGCTCGCTCTAGCGATCAAATATCCGCACAGGGTACGTCGGTTGGTACTGATGGGCAGTGTGGGTGTCAGTTTTCCCATCACCAAGGGGCTGGATGAGGTCTGGGGCTACGAGCCGTCCCTCGCCAACATGCGCCGACTGATGGATGTATTTGCCTTTGATCGCAATCTGGTAACCGATGAATTGGCGGAATTGCGCTATCAGGCGAGCATCCGGCCGGGCTTCCAGGAGTCCTTTGCCCAGATGTTTCCAGCGCCCCGACAGCATTGGGTTGATGGTCTTGCCAGTGATCCCGCAGCGATTCGCGCGCTAGGCCACGAAACCTTGGTCATTCACGGGCGTGAGGATCTGGTCATTCCGCTGCAGGCCTCGCTGGAGTTGGCCGGTCTGATCGAGCGGGCTCAGCTGCACGTGTTTGGGCAATGCGGCCACTGGACCCAGATTGAACATGCCGGGCGCTTTGCGCGACTGGTCAACGATTTTCTCACCGAAGCGGATCACGCTTCAGGAGCGCAGTGACTATGGAACAGCAACAGATCGAACAACTGGGCGACGAACTCTACCAGGCCATGCTCAAGCGGGAAATGGTCAGCCCGCTGACCAGTCGCGGCTTCGACATCAGCATGGATGATGCCTATCACATCTCTTTACGCATGCTCCAGCGCCGATTGGAGGCCGGAGAGCGGGTGATCGGAAAGAAGATTGGTGTCACCAGCAAGGCGGTACAGAACATGCTCAACGTTCACCAGCCGGACTTTGGCTATCTGACCGATGCCATGGTTTACAACAGCGGTGAGGCCATGCCGATCAGCCAGCGGCTGATCCAGCCCCGTGCCGAGGGCGAGATTGCCTTCATTCTGAAAAAGGACCTGTGCGGCCCAGGCGTTACCAATGCTGATGTACTGGCTGCTACCGAATGCGTGATGCCCTGTTTCGAGATTGTCGATTCGCGCATTCAGGATTGGAAAATCGCGATTGAGGATACGGTAGCCGATAACGCTTCCTGCGGGCTGTTCGTGCTCGGTGATCAGGCTGTATCGCCGCGCAAGGTCGACCTGGTTACCTGCGGCATGGTGGTAGAGAAGAACGGCCAGATCATCAGTACTGGCGCTGGCGCCGCTGCGCTCGGTTCGCCGGTTAATTGCGTGGCCTGGCTGGCCAATACCCTGGGCCGGTTCGGCATGTCACTGAAAGCCGGTGAAGTGATTCTTTCCGGTTCACTGGTTCCACTGGAGCCGGTCAAGGCCGGTGATTTCATGCGCGTGGATATTGGCGGTATGGGCAGCGCCAGCGTGAGATTTGTTTAACCTGCAATCAGGCCATTACACCGGAACAGACTGCATTTCCCCATAGAGGGTAGAGATAATGAGCAAGAAACTGAAAGCCGCGATCATTGGCTCGGGCAATATCGGCACCGACCTGATGATCAAGATATTGCGCAACGCCCAACATATCGAGATGGGCGCGATGGTCGGTATTGATGCCAGCTCCGATGGCCTGGCACGCGCTGCACGTATGGGCGTGGCCACCACCCATGAAGGCGTGGACGGCCTGGTAAAGATGCCGGAGTTTGCCGATATCGACTTCATCTTTGATGCAACCTCGGCTGGTGCTCACATGCACAACGAGGTGTTTTTGCGCGGCCACAAACCGACTCTGCGGATCATCGACCTGACCCCGGCCGCCATTGGGCCCTATTGTGTTCCAGTGGTGAATCTGGAGCATAACCTGCACGAAACCAATGTGAATATGGTGACCTGTGGTGGCCAGGCAACCATCCCTATGGTCGCCGCTGTTTCGCGGGTCGCCAAGGTGCATTATGGTGAAATCGTCGCCTCGATCAGCAGTAAATCGGCTGGTCCCGGCACTCGTGCCAATATTGACGAGTTCACCGAAACCACTTCCAAGGCCATCGAAGTCATAGGCGGAGCCAAGCGCGGCAAAGCGATCATCATCATGAATCCGGCCGAGCCGCCGCTGATCATGCGCGATACGGTGTATGTTCTCAGCGAGCTGGCCGATCAGGCTGCCGTAGAAGCCTCAGTGGAAGAGATGGTCCAGGCAGTCAACAGCTACGTGCCTGGCTACCGTTTGAAGCAGAAGGTGCAATTCGACGTGATCCCCGAGGATCAGCCGTTGAACATCCCCGGCCTGGGTCGTTTGAGTGGGTTGAAAACCTCAATTTTTCTCGAAGTTGAGGGTGCCGCACATTACCTTCCGGCCTACGCCGGTAACCTCGACATCATGACCTCCGCAGCGCTGGCTACCGCCGAGCGCATGGCGCAGTCAATGATTCATGCCCAGGCCTAAGGAGATTCGCCATGACTTTCAATCCCGGCAAGAAGCTGTACATCTCCGACGTTACCCTGCGTGACGGTAGCCACGCCATTCGCCATCAGTATTCGATCAAGAATGTGCAGGATATTGCCCGTGCGCTGGACAAAGCCAAGGTCGATTCCATCGAAGTCGCCCATGGTGACGGCCTGCAGGGCTCAAGCTTCAACTACGGTTTCGGCGCCCACACCGATCTGGAATGGATCGAGGCGGTAGCGGAGGTGATCAGCCACGCGAAAATCGCCACCTTGTTGTTGCCCGGCATCGGTACCACCCATGATCTCGACGCGGCCTACCAGGCCGGTGCGCGTATCGTTCGTGTTGCTACGCATTGCACCGAGGCCGACGTATCCCGTCAGCACATCGAGCACGCGCGCAAACTGGGCATGGACACTGTCGGTTTTCTGATGATGAGCCATATGCAAACCCCGCAGGGCTTGGCCCAGCAAGCCAAATTGATGGAAGACTACGGCGCGACCTGCCTGTATGTGGTCGACTCAGGTGGTGCAATGAGCATGCAGGATATTCGTGACCGGTTTCGCGCACTGAAAGAGGTGCTCAAGCCGGAAACCCAAACCGGCATGCACGCCCATCACAATCTCAGTCTGGGTGTAGCTAACTCGATTGTTGCGGTGGAGGAGGGTTGTGACCGTATTGATGCCAGTCTGGCCGGCATGGGTGCTGGCGCCGGTAACGCACCGCTGGAGGTTTTCATCGCCGCTGCCGAACGCTTGGGCTGGGAACACGGTACAGACCTGTACACGCTGATGGATGCTGCTGATGACATCGTTCGCCCGTTGCAGGACCGCCCGGTGCGGGTAGACCGTGAAACCCTGGCGCTGGGCTATGCCGGCGTGTACTCCAGCTTTTTGCGTCACTCGGAAGTGGCGGCACAAAAATATGGCCTCAAGGCCGTGGACATCCTCGTCGAACTGGGCAAGCGCCGCATGGTCGGCGGCCAGGAAGACATGATCGTAGACGTGGCGCTGGATCTGCTGGCCGCCCGTAAGGAGCAATCAGCATGACTGAACAACAACGTACCTTGAGCCGCGAACAGGTGCTGGCGCTGGCTGAGCATGTGGAAAACGCCGAACTGAACCGCGAGGAAATCTCCAAGGTCACCAATGATTACCCCGGTATGACCTTTGCCGATGCCTACGATGTGCAGTGGGAAATTCGCCGCCGCAAGGAGGCCCGAGGCCACCGGATCGTGGGTATGAAAATGGGACTGACGTCCTGGGCGAAAATGGCGCAAATGGGCGTGGAAACGCCGATATACGGCTTCCTCGCCGATTATTTCAGCGTGCCGGATGGTGGTGTGGTGAACACCGCGGAGCTGATCCATCCAAAGATCGAGGCAGAAATTTCCTTCGTTACTAAAGCCCCATTGAAAGGGCCTGGCTGCCATATCGGCGACGTGCTTGCCGCGACCGACTACGTGGTGCCGACCGTCGAGGTGATCGATTCGCGCTATGAGAACTTCAAGTTCGACCTGATCAGCGTAGTGGCTGATAACGCCTCCTCGACGCGCTTCATCACCGGCGGCCGGATGGCCAATGTCGAGGATGTTGATCTGAAGAACTTTGGCGTAGTGGTGGAAAAGAATGGTCAGGTGGTGGATGTGGGTGCTGGCGCTGCGGTGCTCGGACATCCGGCCTCCAGCGTGGCCATGCTGGCCAACCTGCTGGCCGAACGTGGCGAGCACATCCCGGCAGGCACTTTCATCATGACCGGTGGCATCACCGCTGCGATCACGGTGCAGGCTGGAGACAGCATTGCCGTGCGATACCAAGGGCTGGGCAGCGTGTCTGCCCGCTTTATCTGAGGAGAGCCCGCATGCCGATTGCACAATTGCATATTCTCGAAGGCCGTACCGACGAGCAGAAAGAACTGTTGATACGCGAGGTCAGCGAAGCGATTGCCAGGGCGCTGGATGCACCTATGCCGAGTATCCGGGTCATCATCAGCGAAATGCCCAGAGCGCATTTCGGCATTGGTGGTGAGCCGGCGAGCAAGGTCAGGCGCTGATGCCGAAGGTGGTTGAGCAGCAGCCGGCACCGCCCAAGCGCTTGCCGGCTCTATACCTTTCTTGCCGGGACACGGTCGGGAACGGCCAGCATCCATTGCCTTTAATGGAGGGCCTTCCCCAAATCGAGTGGGTAGATTAGCCTTGCCATCATGAAAGATACACAGCTTTACAGTCAGATTCTTGGTATCCAGAAGCCTTGGAAAGTCACCTCGGTGAACGTGTCTCTCGAAGACGATGAGGTAGAGGTACAGGTGCAGCATGGTGGCGGCAAACTTGTATGCCCGAAGTGTGAACAAGTCTGCCCGGGCTATGACAAGCGGACTCGGCGCTGGCGTCACCTCGACACCTGTCAATTGAAAACCTTGCTGGTGGCGGACGTTCCTCGAGTGGAATGCAAGGAGCATGGGGTCGTCACCGTTGACGTGCCTTGGGCGGAGCCCGGCAGTGGATTCACGGCCCTGTTTGAGGCCCTGGTGATCGACTGGCTCAAGACGGCGGCCATCAGTGCGGTGGCGGAACGTTTGCGGCTGAGCTGGAATGCCGTCGACGGCATCATGCAACGGGCCGTCAGGCGCGGCTTGTCCCGTCGCAAGGCCCTGGCGCCGAAGCGCTTGAGTGTGGATGAGACCGCCTATCGCAAGGGCCATGATTACATCGCGGTGGTGACGGAGCAGGAATCCGGCACGGTGTTGCATGTAGCAGAGGATCGCCTGACCAGCAGCCTCAGTAGCTTCTACGAGCAACTCGACGAGGACCAACTGGGCGGCATTGAAGCGGTGTGCATGGACATGTGGCCTGCGTACATCAAGGCCACGCGGCAGGCGATTGACAATGCCGATCACAAGATTGCCTTCGATCGCTTCCATGTCGCCCAGTACCTGGGTAAAGGGGTTGATCAGGTCCGTCGTGACGAACACCGCCAGTTGCTCAAGGCCGGCGACTCGCCGCTGAAGGGCACGAAGTACCAGTGGCTGAGGAGTCCGGCCAACATGAATTGGCACCAACGACGGGCCTTCAGTTCGCTGCGTCAGTCCAGCCTGAAAACCGCGCGAGCTTGGGCCATGAAGGATTTTGCGACGCAGTTGTGGCACTACCAGCACCGAACCTGGGCACTGAAAGGCTGGAAGCGATTGATCAACTGGATGGTTCGCAGTCGCCTGGCACCCATGAAGAAAGTCGCGGCCACGCTGAAAAACCACCTGTGGGGCATTATCAATGCTGTGGTCTTGAAAGCGGACAATAGTCATGCGGAAAGCATCAACAGTCGGATCAAGACGGTGAAGACGCGGGCTCGGGGGTTCCGGAACAAGCAGCGATTCCGGGACGCCATTTACTTTCACCTTGGCGGTCTTCAGCTCTATCCGGCTGGAATTCGTCAATGATTACCCACCATGATTGGGGAAGACCCTTAATGGAAAGGTTGCTTGAAACCACCGAAAAGGTTGAAAGGCTGGTTTTTATCACCCCTCAGGATGCCAATCCTGACAGCCAGTTGTACTGCATTAGCCCCGATACGCCGCTGGTGGCTGAGTTGCGGTTTTTGCTTGAGGCGCTCGGTCATACACCAGCGTTTCATCAAGCTCAGGACGAGTTGCTCACCAGGCTCGCATCACAGCTTTTTGTGCAATCACCTGCCTGCATTATCGAATTGCGCATGGGCTGCGGCATGGCGGCCGGACAGTACCGGCGCCTGGGTGAAAGCTTGCTTCAATTGCGCGAGAGGCAAGTCATGCTGATCTGTGTTGATCAAGTGCCTGGCGACGTCGATCCCCAGCTGTACCGCGGCCCCTATGATCCGTACTGGAGAAGATTGCTTAGCCAGTGGGTGGAGGAGAGAAACTGGATCGATGCGCTGTCTGCTTCGGCGCTCTGCGTGGCGGCCTCGCTCTCAAGTAGTGATCTGGATTTAATCAATGACAATACCCTGTGTTTGTTACATGCGGCCTTCGGCTTAGGTGGCTCACGCGCTCCCGAACGGCTGTTCGGATTTGACCTGGATGACCAACAGCGGGCGTTGTCCGGTTACGGTTGGATGAACTGAACGAGGGGGAGCCAAACGATGAGTATTACCACACCAGCATCGAGTTTGCGCTGGCAGATAGCGCTCAAGGCCGTAGAGGCGGCTACCAATAAAGCGTCGGAGCTCAATATTCTGATCAACGTGGCTGTGGTCGATCAGGCTGGCATCTCACTGGCCTTCGCGCGTATGAACGGCTCGTTTCTGCATTCAGCCGACATCGCCAGTGACAAGGCCTACACCGCCGCAAGCTTTGGTTTTGCCACCAGCGCGTGGATGACGATTCTGGACGCCAATCCGGCCATGCGGCTTGGCTTTCCCCAGCGTCCGCGTTTGGTGGTCTTTGCTGGGGGGTTGCCGATCATGGTCGAAGGCACTTGTGTCGGCGGCATTGGCGTATCAGGTGGTTCCGAAGCGCAGGATGAAGAGTGTGCCAAGGCCGGACTGGAGGCTATTTTTATTTAGGTTAGAGGCATTGGTCGGGAAGAAGCTTAAAGTGGACCCCGGTGGCAAGACAGTAAGTGCATGAGTTTAAGCAATGACCTGAGCCCCATTCGCAGCTGAACAGCGCTGCCCCGGCCCTACTGATTCATCGGGTGGTACTGCCGCCGGACCGAACTTATCCACAATCAGTGCGCCACCGCCCTGACGTGTCTCGTAGACGGTTCCCGGTGTCTTGTTGCTCAGCCCTTGGTGCGGACGCTCCTCGTTATAGAAAGCGAAGTACTCCGTCAAACCAAGCATCAGTTCCACTGGCGTCGCATAGCTCTTTAGGTAAATGTCCTCGTACTTCACTGTGCGCCAAAGACGTTCAACGAAGATGTTGTCGAAGGCACGGCCTCGGCCATCCATGCTGATCGTGATGCCTTCACGCTTGAGCACACCCGTAAACGCCTCGGCAGTGAACTGAGCTCCCTGGTCGCTGTTGAAAATCTCGGGCCGCCCGTACAGGCGCAGAGCCTCCTCGAGACAGTCGACGCAGAAGCTCGCCTCCATGGTGTTACTGAGTCGCCAGCTCAGCACCTTACGGCTGTACCAGTCGATGATCGCGACGAGGTAACAGAAGCCCCTAGCGAGTCGGATATACGTGATATCGGTGCTCCAGACCTGGTTCGGCCGAATAACCGGAACGCCCCGTAGCAGATAAGGATAGACCTTGTGCTGCGGGTGCGGGCGACTGGTGTGCGGGCCCGGCGCCATCGCCGCCAACCCCATGCCGCGCATGAGGCGCTGGACACGCTTGCGGTTGACCTCGTGGCCTCGGGTTCGCAGCTCGACCACCATCCGCCGAGTCCCGTAGAAGGGCCGCCGCGTGTAGATCTCGTCGATCAGCCCGCAGATCAGCAGGTCGTTGCCATCCTGCACCGCTGGATGGCGATGAGCGTATATTGTCGCCCGCGAGACACCCGTCAGTTCGCATTGGCGGACGATGGGCACCGCATCGCTCGACTTGATCCAGCCTTGCCGAGTCATGGCAGGTTGATCCCGGACTTTTTTTTCAGCCAATCGAGCTCCATCTTCAAGCGTCCGATCTCGCTGTAGAGGCGCTCTGGTGCATCTTTCTCCGCGACGGGCTTGGGGCCTCGCTTGCCCTCGAAGAGCGTGCCGGCTTGATCCAGAATGGCCTTCTTCCACTGACTGACCTGGACGGGATGAACCCCATAAGCTTGGCCGATCTCGTTTACGGTCTTCAACCCGTGAATGGCTTCCAAGCCGACTTTCGCCTTGAAGTCAGGGCTATACGAATTCCGTTTTCCTTTCTCACTCATCTGATGTCATCCCAATTCGACGGCTCGGATATAGCTTAAATCACTGTCCGGATATTGGGGTCCACTTTTGCATATTCCGGCCCATCGTGACCGCCCATTCCGTTTGAACGT
>TARA_R110002051_G_scaffold34217_1_pt1 | contig 32244 bp, 28 predicted proteins | sample TARA_R110002051 | Tara Oceans TARA_R110002051 (sample SAMEA4397023) | marine metagenome | biome: Polar Biome; feature: [MES] marine water layer (ENVO:01000295) within the mesopelagic zone...; material: water (ENVO:00002006), including particulate matter (ENVO:01000060) such as...... | reverse complement strand
AAGTGTCACTAAAACAGCTCAATTTCAATTAGAGAAGTTCATTCTATAATAGACTTAATACGCAAAATAAAATACCCTCACCTATTTGAAAACATTCAAGTAGGAAAAGCAAATGGATACTACAATGAGTTTAGCTGAAAAAATCGGCTTTATTAAAATCCATTATAGTGATCCTATACACGATGGCACGGTTGAACTATTCAAAGAAATGAACTATCCCCAAGTCTCTAAAATATCAAAAATTCTTGTTGCATATAGCAATATTCTCAGCCCTGTATTGCTATCGAATGGTAGAGACGACTTAACTTATTGTTTGAAACTTGTAGCTATAGATTTCAGCCAGCGATATTCTCAATCTACTGCATCTTCAAACTTTATATCACTTAAAACACATATTATTAAATTGATAGAGCGTGGTGATATACCTTGGGTACCTTTTTCTAAAGAAGATATCTCTTTTCTCAATCATGCTATATCCAAAACGACTTATAAAGAGCTAAAAAAGCAAGCAATCCCTAAAAAAATTCAATTAGGCTTCCTGCACGTAAGGCCTAAAACTGAAGTATTTAAAGAAGTCCTGAAAAAAACATGTAGCCCTGAAATCTCCGACGCTCTGATAAACCACTCGATGGCATATAAGAAGAAAACAAAGCAAAGGATAATATCCCAATTAACAGATTTTCTTAACGGTATAACTTCAGATAAGACTGATTGGTATAATCATCCACTGGTTTTACAAAGTGAAATAATTAAGTTCCGTGCAAACCTGCTTGATCGGTATAATAGAAATACAGCTTATTTGCATTTCCATATTATTAGTAAAGCAATAAGAACACTAATGGAACAAGGATTGCTCAACAGCCAAATAGATCTGCCTGACAACTATAAGGCGTCAAGGCGCAATCAAGTATTGCGTGCAAACAATCCCTTGATTTCTAACTTAGATTTATACGATTTGAAAAATATATCTGCTAATAAAGATACGCCACGATTTCTCGAACAGTTGCAAAAAGAAATCAAGTCGAATCTTGCCTGCTTGACGGATGTAGCAAAAAATAATGTTTGGAAGGGTTATAAAGACTATTTATTAGGATCCGAAGTTGTTACTCAATATAAAAGTTTCATTGAACAACATACAGATAAAAACATTCATGACGAAGCTGAGCTTGTCCCCAACATTCAAACTGAATTAAGCACAATGTGGCCGGAAAGCAACATATCTGACTTTTTAACATCTAAACGAGTTGCATATTATGACAGCAACTATGAATTTTACCTCTCAGGTGAAACCAATGATCCAAATAGTCCCTACAAAGTAAGTAATTCCGTAAACAGATATTTGGGACTTACCATAGAAGTAGCTTCAGCTATGCAAGCAATAATCGTGGAAGAAATTGGCATCAATCCATTTTCTCTCTACAATATCTCAATATCATCTGACGGGGTTGGCAGAGAGTTTGTTCAAATTACTGATGAAGGGTCTGTCCGACTTCGCGCTTTAAAAAAACGCGCAAAACAATCAAAAACAAGGAAAGCTAAAGGAGTACCCGTCTTACTCTCACAGATACAAAAATCAGATATAGATGCTGCTACTTGTCTTAAAATGGCTTTAGAAATGACAAGTAGAGCCAGAGAGTCAAGCGAAATTAGGAAGCTCTGGGTATTTCGTACAATAAATGGGGTACATCATGCTTCAGACAGTGCATTTCAAGATAACTTCAACAAAATGAAAGCTAGCCTTCCGAGTAAAAACAAAGCCATACAACACTCAACATTAAAAAAAATTAGAGGTTCCAAAGGGGTGTTAATATTTCTTCAATCACGAGGGGATGCATTGAGAACTGCCAATTACTTAGGTAATCACATCGAAACAACCTTAAATAGATACATTCCTCATTATCTATCAGAACTAATCTATAGGAATAAAATTAGAGCGTTTCAAAATGTATTGCTGTACATGGCGATTGGTTTAGAAGATTCGCCCTCAGACGCCCTTAATATGAGTGAGAAGGAATTAAAGTCTCAGCTTGAAGTTGCTTTCGATAATAAAGATATGGGTGGTAATTTGTACGAAAAACTTAAAAATCCGAATGAGGAAAATATCCAGAATGAAGAACTGTATTTTTGTGTTTCTACCAACAACATAAAGACCGCTCTTATCTATATTAAAACTGGTAGTGACCCGATACTTAAAGAGCAATGTGTCACAGCTGTTTCAGCAATATCCGAAAGCACTGTCATAATGAAACAAATGCTCCGAACTGCTCAACTTGCAGTGCAAAAATGCGAGGATAGATAAATCATGAGTGAAAGTGCAAATTTAAAAGACGATGAATTCGTTGACTTTTCCAAATTGGTTGATTCCGCAGAAAAGTTTGAATATGGACTCCCCAGATGGCTATTAAATGACAGTATTTACGACCAAGAATGGTTGGCTTCAAAGGTGGCTATAGATATTGACTACTATCGTAAAAACAAAAACAAAGCACTAAAGATAAATTTTAAAAGAAAGATTTCTGACGGGGAATATTTGACTGACGCAATTAATGAACCTCTATTAAAAGACATTATGCACAGCTTATTATACTTGGACGCACGAGGCAAAATAACGCGACCATTAAGAGCTAAAGCTATTCTGGTCGCCATTACAGACTTAATTAAATATGCTAATGAGGTTCGACAGAAAAAATCAGAATTGCTTGTAAGGGGCCTAGATCAAATTAAATTAAAGGAGCTTAAAGATTTTATTATGGACTTTAACACACAGCCTCATATCTTTACTGCCGCCCTTAAAACCATAGAGTTGAACTCTGGTTCATCTTCAAGAATCGACTGGATTAAAATAAAAAATGAGCTGAACTTAACAACAAGATCACTTATGTCATTGCAGCACTCTTTGAAAAAACATTATAAGAGTAATCCACTAAAAAACGATAAGAGTTCTTACCAAGAAGACCACTCAGAGACAAAGAAATGGAACCAACCCAGTAAGGCTCGTGAATTTCAGCCTGCAAATACAATAGATTTCGATATAGACACAGATTTACAACCTTCAGAAAAAACCATATCAAATATAATCTCCTTGCTTGAGGCGGTCTACACGGCAAGGGCATCTCAAAAATATAAATTTGTTCACTCACCCGCAGCATTATTCAGCAATGGTGAAACTCTGTTTGATAGCATGAGACAATCAATAAAAACACCCATAATGCCTACATCTAATTACCTGCACTCTATTTCAACAAGCCTTAAATTCGCAAGGAAGTATGGTTATGCTATCCGTCAGCATTTATCCGCTCTTGCGAAAAATGAGCTGAAAGAAGTAGCTAATAACAGCGACATTTACCGCTCAAGCTCATCATTGCAAGAGAAAGTGTTTAAAGAAACACCGTTGCCAGATGTATTAAAAGAACTGAATGTTACGTCGTGGTGTGACGACAATTTGGTGTGCTTCAGCCAATTTAGACAAGAAATGTCCATGGCGGTTGCGCTAAGGCTATATGTAGCCTCAATCTACATACTAGTAGCTAGTTTTGTTGCTAGCAGAGTTACGTCTATGAGAAGTTTGAAACGGAATTGCTTTGTTCAATCACCTATCGATGGACTTTTCGATTTAATTTTAAGAATTCCAAAAAGTTCTGAACGTATTGAGCTTGAAGATGTTCACCGTCCTATACCAGACTTGATATTCGACTATGGCCTAGAGTTTGCTCTTTTAAACAATGAGCTAGAAGAGCGAAGAGGCTTTAATGTAGATGAAAACGAACAGTTCTTATTTGGCGGTTTTTTGTCACACAGGTCTTTTAAAGCCTATACATCAGATTTAGCTCAAGGGCGTGTTACCCCTCTCAGCAATGATTATATAAATGGTTGCCTAGACTTGTTTGCAGACTGGAGTTCCTCCCCCTTAATTAATGGAAAACGATGGTACCCAAGGAGTCACCAATACCGACGAACGTTTGCTGTGCTGTATTTCAACATGACTGACAATACGGGGTTAGAAGAATTGTCCTGGTTTTTGGGGCACGCTAACCTAGAGCAAACTTTTCACTACGCAGAAGTATCGCCAAGTTCCGAGTGGATTGACGAAGCAGAAGTTACAATTGCAAAGATTGGTGCTTCTCTCGGTAAGGCGATACTGGGTGATGCAAGCATTACAAATATTGTAAATACAGCTCGTAAAAAAGCAAAAACATCTCTGGTAATTGAACCTTTAGTAAGAGATTTGATCGAGGAGCATAAAAAAAATACTGGCGAGACAGTTCGATTTCATCGAATTGAAGGAAAGGATCTGTTTTTTTATTTTCAGAAAAAAGAGGCATATTGACATGGCAAGATTTCAAAAAGGGCAAACTTCTCAATCTGTAATTTTGAAAAAAAAAATGATCACTCAATCAATGATTCGTAAAAGTGAAATCCTCAATAACATAAAGCATTATGATGAAATTCCCGATAGTTTAACTACCAGTAAATCCATCATTACTAAGACAATGGTAAATAAGTGGCAGGACGACGCATTAGGCGTAATAAGCTATTCTTACAACTCTTCAATGACAGAACATAACGCATTAGCTTTACGTGCATTATTAGTTGCTATTGAAGACCTTAACGTAAGGCTTAAAAAATCGGAAGCAAATAAAAATAATAACTTTGCGACAAAAAAGAGTCGGTTAACAACCCAAGATTTTAATGAGTTGAAAAGAGAAAATGAAGACTTAAAATCTGCACTTGCAGAAGTTTATAGAGCATACATGCAACTTTTAGATAATTGTAGAGAGGATGAACAAATAGACAAAGCTTATAGAAAACTGATTTTGGATCAGGCTCGTATTCTAGGAAATAACAGACTGGCTTTGATAAAGTAATGTCATATGTTATGACGGCTAAATCACCCTGCCTTGATTTCCTTATAACCAGTCAGCGCAGAAATGAAAAACACGATTGCTCGCTTTCCCTAATAATGAAGAAAGACGGGGGTATAGATTGGCACGCCAATGCTTACCTAACCAAATTAGGCGGAGGCGCTCAAATATTTAATGTTAAGCCGTTAGCACCAACGGTTACAAAGAAAGCTTATAGCCTAAATATATTTTGTTCTTTCCTTGAAGATAAAAGAATTTCTCTATCCGGCATTAATGATGCAATATTGTATCAATTCATAGACGTATTAAAAGATCGAAAGATTGCCGATGACACAGTATTAAAGCATGCCAGAGTCGCTTTGGGTTACATTATATTTTTATCTGGTGAAAATCCCATCTGGAAACTAGCAACTAAAGAAAAAGACACGGTGAGAGCATACAATGTTCATTACTCTGAAAAGAAGTTTAAAGCAGGTAATAGAGAAATAACTTATGTAGATCATGTATCATTTACGGGGTTGATTAGCATTACCGTGGACGTAGAGTATATTCACGATCATGAATTTGTTTTATGGTTGGACGCCATAAATGAAAGCACCTATCACCCAGAGCTTAATGAATTTTTAATATACAGATGGCAAGCCTTCTCCACACTACTGGAGATTACTGGGGCAAGAATAAGTGAAGTTCACCAGATAACAAAATCTTCTGTAAAAATCGCTGCTAAGACACTCCTGAATGCAAAGAAGTGTGTATTAAGAGATATACCGATTCTTAAGGGTAAATATAAAGGCAAAAACAGGGAAGTAGAGGTCACAGGTGATGACCTACAGATCATAATATATTACCTAAAGTTGGTCGAAAACACGTTTCCAGACCAAAACCATGACGCTATTTTTGTTGATGCACGAAGTGGCAAACCATTGGCAAAATCATATCTAAAAAACTATGCTAAAAAAGTGATTAATGCTAGTAAGTATAAGGAAGAGTTGCGCCATGTCACAAATCACTCTTTCCGACACAGATTTATTACAATGAATGTAGCAAAGGCGATTAAGAAACTAGCAGCATCAGGAAGCTTTAATAATATTTTGAGTGTTGCTGCTACAGCATGTCGAAAAGTCACAATGCATGCTTCGAATGCAACTATGGCAAGATATGTCCATTTAGCGTCTGAACTGAATCATCAATCAACTCAGCTAGATAGTGTTTTACTTGAAATGTCGTCTCAGATCAGAATTAGAATGACAAGAATGATAAATATTAGTAAGTCCTTAAAAGCCAAACAAATCGATGAAACTGAAGCGATTCAATCGTTATTGACTCACATTGACGAGCTTGCAAAATTCGATTTCTAAGTTGTATCATTGTGATTACCAAGGGAAACTGCCGGTCTGTAGGCAATTGTGATTAATTCATTTCTCAGCTATGAAACCGACTGATATCTTCTGTTTCATTTGATCAAATCCTAAACCGATTGCGCAGCCCTAAGCCCACAATAAAAATCAAAATGATGGAAGTAATCCCCTGTAACCCCATAATTGGATAAACGATCGTTAACATTGTATCATCATGAAAAAATGCCCCTACCCCGTCCGTTCTTACATCTCTTGCCATCGTGAGAAATGGCACGCTGTTAAATGCAGAAAAAACGAATAGTTCCCAAACAGATTTAAGTGATTGAATTGGCTTTTCGGAGAGATAGGCATATGGTACGGCGAATATAAATATTGAAAGCAACCACAAAAACATAGGCCGCAAAAAAGATTGGCCATAGTCACATATCCCTGAAAAAACCATATCGATAAGAGAGACTATATTGTCTGTCTTAACCCAGCGTTTTGCCCGTTGCTCTTCGGCATGAAAAAGTAAGGCTTGTTCATGATTTTTACTGTTTTCTGTTAGTTCTTTTAGTCGGATCAGTTTTTCGATGTCGTCTTTATTCTCAACAATTTTCACGCCCCATTTGTTTTTTTTTCGTCGCAAGTGGCAGATTATCCCATAAAGGGAAATATGATTGGCGAAACTGGTATTAAGCATATCTAATACACAATTTAACGTGATATTTTTGATGACTACGGCATCGATAAAGGTGCAATTTTGAAAAGTGAACGACTTAATTTTTCCTGTATCATTGCAGTTATCTAAATAGAATTTCCCCGTGAATTTCGCACCATGAAAACTCGTGCTGCCCTCACCGAACGAGGTTAGATAAAAGTACACATTTCCTTCACCGAACGAGGCTTCATAAAAATCCACATTTCCCTCACCGAACGTGGCGTAGCTAAAATACACGTTACCTTTTCCGAATGATGTATTATTAAACCTTACGCTACCCTCTCCAAACTTGGCGCGAGAAAAGTGCACATCGCCATCGCCGAATGCTGATTTATTAAAGCTCACGCTACCCGCTCCGAACGAAGCGGTATAAAAGTACACATTGCCATTGCCGAATATTGTTTTATTAAAGCTCACACTGCCCTTCCCAAACGTGGCGTTGCTAAAGTGCACATCGCCCTCACCGAAAGTGGCACTTGAAAAGTCCACGTCCCCCTCGCCGAATATAGCTTCACTAAAGCTGACATTGCCATTAGGGAAAGTGAAGCCTTTAAATGAAATATCAGGATTGTCTTTGGTTCTAAGCTTTGAAAAGTCTACACTCCCAAAAGAAATATTGTATATAGGGTTTTCAGACACCCACTTGTTCCATTCGCCTTTTCCCGCTTGCCAAAGTACGATGGCGGCATAGGGTTCAAGCGTATCTATTTTTTGAACATCTTGTTGTTCGTTCATACCGCCCTCTTTTCATCCGTTGATAAGGTTAGTGTGCCACGGCCTTCAAAAGTAGCAATACGTTTTTCAACTACCTGAGATTCAACTGCTTTAAATGTAATCGTCCGGTAATCCCATCTAGTTCTTTGCAAGATTCCATGGTAATCGTTGTACGATATCGGTATTTTGTGCACTTGACCATTCACATTGATCGTCGCCCAATAGTAGATATCCGAGAGGTATCAGATGGTGGGCTTTCGCTGTGCAAACCGAATGACCAACTATGCCAAATATATCTCGCCTAACATTTATATTTGCTTCAGCATAAATTTAACAATGGCTCAAATTTTGAAAAAATAACGCAGTGTAGTATAAAAGATTTCAATCGTAAGCTAAATTAATTTAATAAAGAGAGATGCGACTGATGAAAATCCATGTACATCGTGTGCGGGCATATTAAAGTTTGAAACTCAAACTCCTTCAAACCCGCGATTTTGTGTACTTAGGTTTTGCCCAATTTACTCAATGTTTGTAACTAGGGTAAACCAAAGCTTAAACTTTATAAAACTCGACTAATTAATGTTTGAAACTCAGGCTTGCTTAATAAACTGACAAGCGGGTTTGAGCGAATTTCAGACCGTCACCAACTCGCCGTCGGTGGTCTGCTTCTTATCAGGCGTTGTCTTCCCAATTCTTATTATCAGTCTTATCGGTGAGTTCTGTTTTGCTCTGTGGTTGTTTCTAAAGGGAGTCAACACCAACATTTGGCAACAAATACACCAAGCCTAAGTGCGTGTTGAATTGAGTTTGCTTAGCATTGAGTTTCGAAAAAATATTCCGGACTTTCCAGCTTTGACAACACGGTCTGTTCCTCCAATAAATCGTTTCCCCAAAATCTAGCGGGTAAACAACACTTGCTTGCAAATGTCGTTTTCAGGCAAAAATTTTACTGCGTCCAACTTCCGGTTTACGGAGCTATCCTACAGCGAATCTTGAAGGGCCCTAATAGACAAGGACTTTCACGGCTAGAGACATTTGGGCACAATGCGATAGTTCATGCAGTGAATTTTAATAGTAAGCGTCCGGCGATCACCGTCTAGCCTAGCTTAACACTCCATGGTAACAACTTTTCGATATCTGGCTCGGGCCCGCTGAGCTGCCTTAGCAAATGCATCAAGTATTCGAACGGAACAAGACACCTACATCTAGACAGGCTCAGCATGGCATTATGCGGCGGTTGTGATTGACCTGTACACTCGCAGGGTTATCGGCTGGAGTATGTCGCATCGACTGGATGCGGAGCTTGCCGCAAGAGCCTCGGATATGGCGTATGAACACAGAGGTAAGCCCAAATGTGTGATTTTCCATAGCAACCAAGGTTCCCAATACGGTGCTCGCAAATTCAGACAGAGGCTGTGGCGTTACAAGATGACTCAAAGCATGAGTCCCCGGGGTAACTGCTGGGATAATAGTTCGATGGAGCGCGTATTACCAAGTGACTTCGTAGCAACGACCTTAGTAGTCGGAGTTTATTTTGACCATTACAAGTCATGAAATTTCTTTCAACGTTTTTAGGCCTTTGAATATCTTGTGTATTGAGTGAGACGAAATAGGAGGGATATACCATGGGGTGAGATTTATTTTGTACTCGATATAGCGAGGGTTATAGCTGTCATATTTAGTGTCAAAAAGATAAGCAACTTCGACCAGCTTTCTCAAATATAATAAAACTTCACCAGACTCCCAGAACCTGAGTATGTAGGTACCTTTACAGTTTGCCTCCCAGTCATTCCTAACCAGTCTTGAGTAGTAAGTGATCCACGAGCTGTTGAAGGTAAATACGTGAGATATATCTTTAGTGCAATAGCAAGCACACTGGGCAAGTCCTCCCCCAAGAGAATGTCCAGTGGCGCTTATTTTAAATTTTACACCCCCTCGATTAACTTTTTTAACAATCCATTGCTTGATATCGGTTAACCATTGATCGAGGTTTGCCTGTATTTGACGATAATATGAGTTTTCCTTGGCGTGCCCAAATAGGTCTAACAGAATAACTAAATTTCCCCAGATCCAATCAGACAGACTTTTCGTGCCGCGAAATACCAAAGTCACCTCAATTACAGGCACGTCGTTATCTAAAATTTTGTACCATGTTTGTGCTTTTAATCCCTTTTTCGTATTCAAGTCTACCTCGCAACGCCTCCACCCGCGGTTATGTAAAAACGTCTCGGAGTCGTTGTCATCGTTTTTATTATATATGTTGTAAGATAAGGCAGCATATTCATCTACATATCCCTCTAGGGCATCCTTGCCATGGATACCTAACACACTTTTTATGGAGAGGATCTCTTTGCTTTCTTTGTGAATGGTTTTTTTCACATCGTCTTTTGATAAAAACATGGTTACTCCTTGGCAAATTATGTGTAGCTATTGCCTTGCGGCTCTCAGGCGGTTTAACCGGTCTTGATTTCTTCTTTTAATCTCTTCAGTTGTAGGCCCTTGACGGTCATCTTGGTTGGTTCAATCGCCTTAATAGACCCTCGGCTGTTCAGCGTCCGTGCTACTTGACTTGTTAGTATTTAATATATTTTCGCCATTTGAGTTACTGGATTGTTCGATTTTCTTCCGAAATAGAATCCAATAACTAATGTCAGAATGGGCGGGACAATTCGAATGCATGCCTCGAAAATTTCCTTACCTCTACCAATCTGTTCAGGTGTTGCCCAATAGTACATCACCTTAGCTAATAAAAAGACAAATGCTAATGCAGTTAAGACCACAGCACCAAAAAATAAGTGATGAAGCCTGCATTTATGGCGAGAAGCTCCTAGAGCTTCAGCAGTATTAAATGGCAAACCAGCACAACGCTTTTAGGCCGTGCTGTGTGTTGAGCGCTTAATTGCCCATCTCTCGATATTTATCTTTGTATTGATCGAATGACGCTTTCTTGTCCTTAAACAGCTCAAGCAAATCAATAGTGAAGAAAACACCAGACTCAGAGCCAAATTGTGAAACACCAATCGAGTAGGTGTTATCAAAATGAAACATAAGCCCGTAACCTTCGTCTTGCACGCCTCCTCTATCCGCGTAGTTAACGGTGATTGACGCGCCACAGGCATAGCCAAAGCAGGCATCTTGCCAATAGTTGAAGCCTATGACTTCTAATGCGATCGTGCCACGAACTTGGTCACCATCATCGGCCGTACTGACGCTTTCATACAGCAGGTTGGGCCGCATGGCGAACCATTGTACTTTCGGGGGCGATTTAAAATCGTGCTCCTGCTTCCCGTAAAATGCTTCATACAATACCGTCGTCAGTCCAATACCCAGTGGCGTCTGCGCTCTGGACTCTTTGATATAGTCTGTCCATTCCTTGTCTTTCAGCGTCAGTAATGTCAAGGCAAGTTGTATGGGTTCAGCACGTAGCGGATTGTAGACGTCAGCCAAGATTCCCATATACAGATGAAAGGCTGCCCAGCATGCATTGTCATCAAAGCAAGCTTGTGCATCGACTTGTGGTATGTCTTTGTCTATACGAAGTCCTCTTCCTTGCTTAAACAGGGTAATGCTGTTCACGGTCAGTTCGTCGGGTCTGTCGATTTTACTGTTCGGTATCATGCCTGTTGCCACATCGCCCCGGACGTCAAACAACGGTGTGAGGTAAATATCCAGATATTCTGATATTGCCGGCATCGCTGCATTTGCATCTTGTCGCAGCGCTAGGTGAAAGCTAAGTAGCGTGTCATGCAGCTCGTCTTCAGATATTCCATCACCTTGAATGGCTTTACACAGCGACTCCATCGCTTCTTTGGCTTCATCGAGAGACTCAGCAAAATACGTACTGGCGTTTGGATCAAATCCTACATTGCAAGTGGCAGGAGTCTGTGCCCAAACACTCAGAGGGAAGCCGAATACAGTGATAAAGATTAGGTTGACTAATCGCTTATTCATCGTCGTTACCTCCAGTTAAGTTGCTAAACTGTGCCTCGATGGCTCTCAGTTGGTCTCTGAACGCGGTGATATTCTCGTAGATGTTTCGTGCATCATTGGAGAATACAAACTCCTTTTCATCCTCGTCCCAATACAGGCTGATATCCGCATCTTCTATATAGTCGCGGAGTATTTCGAATTTGCCGTGCAACGTGGTCTGTGCATACGCGAGCTTTGCTGCTGCCAGTTCGTCTTTATTGGTTTTAAATTTAGGGAACACATTCATGAAAAGCGGTAAATAGACCCTTGGGTCCGCTAGGTAGTGGTCGAGATCATGGACATTTGCACGTTCGACTTTATTGATAGCGATATTTCTAAATTCACTGCCTTGGATCAAAGGCCAGTTAGCAGCTTGGTTGAACTTCACCAAAGATGCGATGGGATCTAATACGTGACGGCATGTCATGAAGTTAATGCATATTCCGTCAGGACCAGGTTTCACCACAGAGGTGTACGGGTTTGATTCAGTGATAGGCAATTGGCAGACATTTGCAATCATTGAGATTGAGCCGATTTTATTCAGTCCGGCTGATAATAACGGCTCGCCATGCTCATCATAGAGGCTATTAACATAAAGTTTGTGCAACGTGTCATGCGTGACGGCTGTACCCAGTGAATGACAGACGAAATGAACCTCTTCACCCGCTTCGGTGGCCGCCTTCATAGCTTCAACGATCTGTTTGCCTACTCTTGCCTGAATGGCATCAGAAAAATAGCTTCTGTATATCGCCACATCCAATAGATGCGTCGCCCAAAAACTGTCATCTTCGGCAAACTTGGTGTTCAACTCGTTGATTTTGGCAACCAAAGAGGGAGCACCAGGGTATTTGGTGGCGAGCTCATCAATCGTTGCGTTCTTCATGTACTCTCGAACGTCGTGATTGATCGCATCATAGTCGATATAGTGCGTTTCCACTGATTCACTGAACTTCTCCAAGCTACTGAAGTGTTCGCTAGCGGCATCAAGTGGTGTAAAGAGGGTTTCTAGAAATATATCTTTCTCGTGCTCGCCCATGCCGTGCACAAGAATAATGTGTGGCTTAGCCATTGTTTCCTTATCCTTAACATCACCTGCGCGGTGATATGTTGTTGTTAAATTCCTATTGCCAATAAATATGAATCGGACATACAACCGGACACCTTGTCCAACTAACCACTTTACAAGTATTGTATAAAAAACATTCAGTTGCAATACTTTCCAAAGGAAATTCAGGCTTTAACTACTGTCATGCGATACAAACATCGCATTTATGTTCGACTAGAACACAGTGTTGTATCTTTGTATTAGCTTGCTTTGTACTGCATTTCACGTGTCGCCATTGCTTTGCGTGTCACTCTAGTAATATCTGCTTTTGAACAGGCCTCGCCTCACAGCTCTTGTCGCAAAGCGAAAACTTAAACAGAGAAGTTTGCAGATTTTATAAAACTTAAGGTCTCATGTACTTTATGACGAAATACAAGAGTAAATCACCATTAAACAAACTAATGCCGATTTCGAGAGAGTGGGCACAAAAACAATATAATTTATCGCTCAAAGGCTGCCTAGCTTCCATCTGATGCATTGACGTGTGCCAAAATAGTGCCGAGATCTCTCCCTTTAATGTTATCGAGTTGTAATTGCCTAGTGTTAACACTTTTTATCTTACTTCGCTTTCTAAGTAAAAAATGTCTACAGATTTAGGGTAAGATCACTTTTGAGGGTTTAACTTGGTTGTAGTACTAATACAGCCGGTATAATCAGATAATTCTATACCTGCACCATTCCATCTAATAGGAATCTTGAAATTTATGCTTTTTGTGTTCGGAGGAAGATTCGCGATTTCGGTATTAATCTGAAAATCATCAGATAGATCAAAGCCAGCTTCCTTAACAAAGTCGTCGAAATGTTCGATATTTTCCAATCGCAGGAATGTATAGATGACTAATACAAAATTAGCATTGGTGATTTCAATTTCATTACGCGCACTTTCAATTTCCGCAACATCTATTTGAAAAATAACATTCTCTGAACTATTAGGTGCTATAGAATAGTGGTTATTATCTCTAAGCGCATCTTCAGTCCCTTTGCGGTCTATTCCGTCTAACGGAATCAACTTTCCTGTGCCACAATTATGAAATTTGAACGCAAAATAACTATCGTATGCCAATGGCGATTCGGCATAATTTATCATGTTCATTTTAACACCAACTGTAGTGTTTTCTGCAAATTTTTGAGCATCTCTAATCGCATATTTCGGATAAAAATCGCGGAATATTATTAATTTATTTGCTATATCAGAGTTGCGCTTGAGAACGTCTATCTGCTCTGCATTTACTTGGGTTTGCTTGCGGATTTCAATCAAGGTGAAGACTGAAATAGCAATCCCTATGGAAATCACTACCAGTTCAGCCCACTTTAAAGTAGCAGTCTAATTTTTAAACAATCCTAAGACATTGTTTTATTTATAGCAACTATATAAGTTCCTGGATCTCCAATTTATCGTCTGCAACTTTTTTCGGTGTGCGATCTTGTTCCTTGAGTATAAATATCAGCTTTTTCGGGCGACAGTCATTGGGTAAAAAGCCATAGTTTGTTAGTCCGATTGATCCGCATTTTCATTCAATAAGTGACCCACCCTATTCATTCTGACGAGCATGAAAAACGGGAGTTCTACCATGTCTGACTGTGGTCAATATTCAGTGCAAAAACCGTTAAAATTGGATCAATCTGGACTGCAAATCAACACTGATCTTCACTACGTATCTCGCTATCGCTAAGAAGCGAACTCGTTGGCGAGAAAGATTTTTAGCATAAAATTGAGAATTAAGTTTATTACTGATGACTCGCACAAAGAGACTGGACTATAAGAATCATTTGGTGAAATTCACCTCAATGACAATAAGCTTATTTATCTTAAGCTGTCATTCCATACTTTAATTTCGTGATTGAGTCTTGTACTCTAATAATTCCCGATTCACTATCCATTAGTGCTAAGGGTGTTATATTTCCGAGCCCTCGATTCTTCGCATTGAACCACAGTCTTGTACCCTCAGGCGTTCCAAAATAACCAAGCGCATATATCCAAACATACTTAATTTTAGCTGCTTGCAGCTCAACCTCATCATTTGCTAACGAGCTAAAGCATTGATGGTCAACATTATATAAATCGCTTAGTTCTTTAAGTTCATGTGAATTCATCTTGTGTCCTCCGTTTATCGGCCAACAACGTTCGCACTTAAAACTTTTTTCAGGGAAACTGCATAAACTTTCAATTCTTCTTTTTGACGATCTATTAGCGACATTTTAGATATCACCGAATATTGTGCCTCAAAGTCGTCAAGCTCTCTGTCGAATATTAAGCCTTGATATTCATTTGGCAACTCATTTACGTCAAAATTCCCCATGCCCGAATAATACCCGATATAATATTTTTCGTGACGGATACAGTAGTAGAGCATCTGCTTACTGAGCCAGGCTTCAATATTAGTCACTGCTGACTGAAGTTCATCTTTGTTCATTATTGAACTCATTTTCGTTTTTAGATTACTCCGAACTTACCACTTCTTACCGAGATATGCGCCTCGCATATCATCTAACCAAATACTTAAAAATTCAAGATGAACTTGCCAATGTTTTACTATAGTCTCATTGGTGTAGCTATTACGACTTAGTTGATACATTAATTCAGAAAGTTGCGTAGCCTTGTTCCTTGGTTCGACATTGCTGACGCATAAAGTCCTCGTCTAATTGTGAAAGAATTTATTGTGCGGTGCCTATGTGAGATCTAAAAGACGGGGTTTGGCAGACGGTTACGATAAATTTCTTACATCTTACCTGTTGATTTATCAGCCAACAGCCCCAATAAACCTTTTTAGGAACAAATACTTCTATGTATGGTAATTTAACTCGCGTGTCTGAAATAAAAACAAAAATTCTAGCTGCAATAAATGAAAACCGCTTTATTAATGAAGTTCTAGAGTTAGAAGACAGAAGGAAAAATACCGAAAGTGTTGTTAGTGAGCTTATTAAGCTACACAAGGATTCAATAATTGATATACCCGAGCTATTCTTAAGTCTTGGTGATACAACAGAACAGTATAATTTATTTTGGGCTTTAGACTTTTTTTCAAAACTGCTACCAAAGCTTGATATTGAAGTCAGTGAGGCAATCAAAGTTGTTGATTACCTACACGAATTAAATAAGCAAGATCTTGCTTCAGGTACGATACTAGATGCTTACATAGACTTTTGTGTTGCTAGTGAAAGCCGAGTAATTGACAGTCTAAACTTCTCAATAAAACATATTAAAGCAAAATCTCATTTTATTCCATTATCTTTAATCGCTGGTTCACGCGTTAATTTCACCAAATACTTCTCTAAAATAATTGAGCTTACAACTAACAAATCAGCTGTAGTCAGAGCGTCAGCTGTTTTGGCGTTTGGTCGTATCAACTACGAAGAAAGACTAGAGAAAACGGAGCTAGCGCTCCAACAAGTATCAAATGCAATCAAAAAAGAACAGGTGTCAGACTTATACGCTAACGCTTTAAGAACGCTGATATCGCTAAAACAAGTTAATCCTCGATTAGAAATAGAAGAGGAAATTGACAATATTTTATTGGTTACTGACGATGTTTTGTTGCACGTAGCGTCTACTACTTTTTTACATCACCAAGATGTAATCACTCAAAGTATTTCTTCAAAACTATTAAATTATCTCAGTTCGACAGATACCAAAAACAAAGGTACGTTAAGTAACATTGATCATGGTTTAAGCAGACAATTCAAAGCTGAAAATATTGATTCTGCCTTGGAGTTTATTGAACGCTACTTGATTACCCACCCAAAGCACATAACTATCAATAGCTTTAGCTGTACTATTCGAAAGCTATTGGATAATGACGAGAAACACTTAAATTACGTAATAACTAAATGGCTCTGCTCCAAACAAACACTCTTATGTAGAGCTGTAATGGATATACTCGAAAATGTACACGCTGAAGAGTTTGCAATTTACGCAGATATTAAACTACTAGGCAACGATACTGACAAAAGAATATTTACAGCAAGAAAAGCTGTGGGGTGGCTATTCCACAAACCGATCACAGCTGCTAGCTATTTACTTTCATTAGTTGATACTGCCAGCGATGAAGAAGCTCAACACTTAGAAGAGCTATTGTTCGAACCTTTACTTTTAAGTTACTCAGGCAAAGTTAAGCGATACTTAATCGAACAAAAAGAAATTGGAAATGAGAAAAAAGCTCAAATAGCATCGAAAGCTTTAAGCAGGCTATCATCATACGATGAAGGACTAAAATCTGCTTGGGAAATAAAAGAACTTCGATGCCCCCAATCACAATACGAGATTTGGCATCAGCACTTTAACCAACAAGTGTCAGAGTCTTATAAGGAAACTAGGAAAGGTTCAATCGCTGAGCTTTTTACTAGTGTAACGCTTTTGTACGGAAACTGTTCTATTCATCAAGTTCACTTAGGAGATGGTAAATCTAAACGAGTGGAGTCTCCTCTCCAGTCATTTGAACACTCTACTGAGTTTCCTAGATTAGATTCATTAGATCCATACGGATGCGATTTTGACCTGCGCGTTCTCAGAGTTGAAGGGTGTGATAAATGAAATTAATCATCAGCCAATATCTTGCTTCGTTAAGAGAACGTGATGAATTAGATATAATACTGCCAGACCTGTTAAGTGAATTAGGACTAACTGTATTTTCTCGTCCTGGAAGAGGCACAACTCAGGACGGTGTTGATGTTGCGGCCGTCGGCTCATTAAATGGTGAGCCAGAAAAAATTTATCTATTGTCAATAAAGTCAGGAGATCTAACTAGAAGTACTTGGAGTGGAGATTCCCACCAAGCACTTAGGCCTTCATTAGAGGACATTATTGACGCGTACATTCCAAATAGACTTCCCGTCCAACACAAGAATAAAGAAATTGTAATTTGCTTATGTTTTGGAGGTCTTATCAATGAGCAAGTACGACCAAAAGTGGAAGGCTTTATAGCTCGTAATACTCTTGAGAATATCTGCTTTGAAGAGTGGAATGGCGACTTTATCGCCGATTTAATTATGCAAGGTTTCCTAAAAGAAGAACTGCTCCCTATAGACGCCCGCTCTATGCTCAGAAAGTCTTTAGCACTTATTGATGAACCAGAATATTCATACCAACATTTTTGCAGACTGGTTTATTGGCTTAGCAACCAAGAAACAAAAAACGATAAAGAGAGTTTAACACTGCTACGGCAACTAAATATTTGCCTTTGGATTCTTTTTTCTTGGTGCAGAGACGCTAATAATCTAGAACCCGCCTATCTTGCAAGTGAAATCACATTGCTAAACGCATGGGAAATAGCTAAGTCGCATAGAGCATCAAATTTAAAAGTATCTAAAAGTATAATGAGTACGTTTTCATCATGCCTACGCACTTATCAAACTGTCACTAATGAATATTTGAATAAATGCGTAACTCCCCACGTTGGAAGAAGACATGCAATATCGAATGCAGTCAACCCTATGTGCAAGTTCGATGTTAACTTAAAGTTATTTGATTTACTTAGTAGGCTAAGCATACAAGGTATTTGGCTTTCCAATGAAATAAGACAGAATTACGATAAGAGTGAAATCATAAGCGACAATTTAATCAATAACTTGCACGAAAACTTCGATGCAGTAAAAAAACTCATATGTAACAACCCTGTTTTACTGTCACCTTATAAAGATGACCAAGCAATTGATATAGCCATAGCGATCTATTCCCTTTCCCTTGATCAATCAAATATGACCTTCATAAAAGATTGGTTAAAAGAGTTAATACAAAGAGCTCAGTTTTCATATGAAGCTAATGGTATTTTCCCTAGCAACACATCCGATTACTCAAAATTAATCACATTGGGAGAGCGACAGACTAAAGAGCAGAAAGAAGAACTTACAAAATCTAGTGTGTTGTATCCACTAATTTCGACTGTAGCCTCACTGTACAAAATGGAAGACATATCAAAAGCAGTTGGTGATTTTTACGAAAAATCACTAAGCCACGGTGCTATGCAATACTGGTATCCGCTGGCTGATACTGAGGACTTTCTTTATACAAACAAACGCAAGCACGGTGGAGTACTTCACCCAATTGATCTTTCTGGTAAAGATGCAGATAGACTAGAACGGGTATTTGACGAGTGTATCAATTCAGAATATTACAATGAATTAAGTGCTGTTGAAGATCGGTTAGAACCGTTAATAGCCGTTGCTTGTAGACACTATAGATACCCGTTACCCATGTACTTCTGGCTAGATGATTATAAATTATTCAAAGAACAATTAAATTCAGTTGAGGCGGCAATTAATAGCTAGTACTCTCAAAGAACAATTAATCACAATTCTAGTAACCTCTGTACTAACTAGCACAGGTTGGATTGGAATCCAGTATTACAACGAAGATAAACAGCAAGAACGATTTTCCTACCAACTGCATAAAGAGCTATATGACAAAAGCTCAAAAGCACTTGAAAAGATTGATAAAACGTACTCAAAATTAATGGATTTCTATACCACCAAGTACGGTTTATAAAAGATAGAAAGGACGTTATAGAATAACTACCTTTGAACCATACTCCATTAAATTAAATGGAGTGAGTTCAATACTTTGGGCTTTAGTCGAACCAAATTGACTTTCTAATCACAAGATTTAAACTGCTCGAAGACTATAAAAATCATTGAAAAAACTTGGAGTTAGTTAAATCAAATGGAAAACAGAGTATATTATGGAGAATACTCACTACGTCACTGGATTGATTTAGTGTTAAGAAAAAATATTGTTTTACCTGACTATCAACGATATTTCGTTTGGAATGAGAAGAAGGTCGAAACACTTATCGAAACATTTAAAAATAAGCAATTTGTTCCCCCTGTCACTATTGGTGCATTCAAACTAGGAAACAGTAATGAAAACTTGCTATTAGATGGCCAGCAAAGGGTCACTAGCATTTTGCTTGCTTATCTTGGCCTCTACCCTGACGCCGCCACTTATAAATCAAATCTTGATTCTTTCGCCAACGATAATGATGATGACGAACATGGTGACGAAAGCCTTTTTGACAACATTCTAGAGTGGAACTTTAAAAGCTTAGTTCAAAGAGGAACAAGTAAAGAAGAAATTTTAAGTAATATCCAGCAAGGCAACTATAAACACACCAACCTGAATATAACTGATGAGTTTTTAGATAGCAATTTCCTTGGTTTTTCATACTTAGTTCCTCAAACATCTGAAGAAAAAACACAGCAAAAGTATTATTCATCAGTTTTCAGAAACATTAATATTCAAGGTGAACCATTATTACCACAAGAAAGTAGAGCATCTTTATACTTTCTTGACCAAGAGCTGGTAGGGCTATTTGACCCAGACTTTGCCAAAAAAATTGTAATTAAGCTTGTAAGTAGTGAGTCAAAAGCTGACTTCATTCGTTATTTAGCCCTTTTATCACAGTATCATAACGATGGAGACCCTTCGAAGGTAGCTCGTGGTTACAAGCAGAAAATGGAGAAATTGTACGAAGGGTATATTTTTTCAGCTATCAATGGTGAAACCTCTAACATTTACGGTACTTTCTTGAATATTTTTCCAGACAAAGAATATAAAGTTTACTTAGAACAATTGGAAAAAACTTTAACTGAGATCGGTTTACTTAAAAAATATAACTCCATCATTGAACTAGACGCTTACCTTTTTGGTATTATTTATCACACTCTTTTCAAAAAGAAGCAGATTGATACATCAAAAAAAGAGCAGTTAATTGCCGAACTGGATAGAAAAATAACACAATATAAAAAGGACCCTTCTCATTTAAAAAGCCCTAACAATTTAGGCCAACTTAGACAAAGAATATCAGATTCTATTGCTATATATCGGAAGTATACAAACAATGAATCACAATAAATTTATATTATCCCCCATAAAGGACATTCTCGTAGATGTAACTTCTGCAAGCATTGGAATAGGCTCAGGAGTGGAGACCTATCCGCTTTGTGATTATGTAATGCAGTCAGCTCTACTTAAAATAACAGGCGCTCAAGAACAAAAAATGAAGTGTATATGTTGGGAGCTTGCCACAAATGATTATGAATATAGATATCAAAGGTTTACGTTAAAGCCTTTTGGCGAATGCTCAAATTATCTAGAGAAAAAAGAAATTTACAAAGATTTAGTTTCACAAATAGAAAAACACGGTGAATCAAAGTTCAAAAACGGATTAATAGATAATAATCTAATAATAAATGAGACCAAGAATGCAATAATTCATTCTTTTAAAGATACAAACTTATTGATTTGGGCTCACAAACAATACCTTGAGTATGAGTCTCTTTGGTCTAATGTCACCGCCAAATATTTCGCCAACAAAGATAATTTGTTTGTAAACAAAAGTAATATCGGGAACGATGTTAAAAAAGATCTTATTGATATGTATGACCATTTATATAAGCACCGAAATAGAGTCGCTCACAACACCCTTTCATATCAGCAGAATTTACCAACCCTAAAGACATTGTTAAACGAAAACTATCAGTATGAAAATTACTTTATATACTTCTCTATACTGGTTCTGATAGATAACATATTCATTTCTCTATATAAACACTATCTGAAAACCATGAACCAACTAGGCCAAAACATTTAAAAAGCAGCTCGCTAGAGCTAATACCCCAGATTGCTATAGCGAGTTGCAAGATTATGTTATTTTAAAGTAACCGATCACATTAAGGTGTGCTTGACAGCATTTTCAAGTTTGGCGTTAGTGGCGAATTAATTTTTATGCTGGAGCTACAATAGCACCAAAATCAAAGTTCCGTCTAAGTTCCTCTTCTCTAGCAAGGCTTTTTGGATCAAATGCCTGTATCCGAGAAAGAGACTGTTGTGCTTCTTCCAATTGGCTCATTTTTACTCCTTATTTGGAAATGACCTTTAACAGTTTTATTGAACCATTATTAATAGCAAACCGTCGATTGTTCGCAACATCAGTAAGACGCGTCTCATCAGCATTTACCTTCAACACCATGATTGTTACAACGATCGGGAAGCGAGTTAACGCTTATATATTTCCCTGTAATGAATGCACGATTTGCGTCACTTTACCCTGCATGTTGCCAAAAATAGAGTTCCTGGGCGAACCAAAAACTGGAAATGATTCGGCTCCTTCAGACAGCATGTGCTTTTCGAATGAAACTTGCTGCAACGCGAATGGATTGGGCTTATATACCAAATCCAGATAGTTGCCATCATATTGACGGACATATACACGCTTAAATCCACAACTATAATGCACGTCGTTTTCGTTGTGCGCATCAACAATCAGCGTGACGATCGAAACTGATTTTTAACGAAACGTCACCATCGTTTTTTATAACAAAATCAAATTCTGTTAGTACTCCTTGTTCGCTCTGTTCATTTGCGATAAGACGACCCAAACTATGAAATAATTGTGAAATATTGGCGTCCGGCTCTAAAAATTCGACGTTGGATGGCGAACTGTAGTTAATTGCTATATCAATATCAGCCTTACTCTCCAGTCCATCAGAAAAATCTACATTAATTGCTATGCTACTCCACGACGCTAAATTTAATTCAAAAAAATGGTCTTTGATATCTTTTGCGATATTAGAAACTGCTTGCATATTAATCTACCGATAACGAGTTTATGGAGTTCAAATCAATGACTCTGTCTGCTAATTCAATAGTTTCTTTGCGGTGAGCAATCATGATAGTCGTGATCCCTAGTTTTTTGAGCGCACGATTTACTTTGCGCTCCCTGATGGGATCAAGATGACTAGTTGCTTCATCAAGAAACAAGATTTTAGGCGACTGATACAGCGCACGTGCTAGTAAAATGCGCTGTTTTTGTCCGCCTGATAAGGTATTTCCCATATCCCCCACCAGTGTCGAAAAAGCCATCGGCATATTCATGATTTCGTTGTAAATACTAGCGACTTTACAGCAGGCGTGTAGATGTTTGGTGTCGGGCGACGGGTCAAACATAGTAATGTTATCTCTCAGGCTACCGCTAAACAGAGAGTCTTCTTGCATCATTGCCGAAATTTGCTGGCGATAATTCTTAAGGCCAATGTCATTTATGCATACATCATCCACGCTGACTTGACCTCTTTGCGGTTGTATTAATCCCACCATAACTTTTAAAAGTGTACTTTTGCCACATCCTGATGGCCCCACTAAGCAAACAATTTCACCTCGCTTTACTTCAAAACTCACGTCACTGAGAGTAGGCTCTTCCAGAGACGAATAGTTGTAGGTGATCCTCTCAACTTTGAAATGCTCGAATGCGAGAGGGTAATTTAGCTTGCCTTCTAAATGGGATTCTTGTTTGCTCTTTAAAATGTCACTCATCCGCTGGAAGTGCACAATCAGATATTTCATTTCAAACCAGTTATCTACAAGCTTCTTGGAATGTTCAGATACCCTTTGTTGGTAGGCGAACAAAGCTACTAGCATGCCAACGGTCAGGGTACTATCTAACACCATTGTAATGCCTAACCAGACAATCAATATATATTCCAAACCACTTGTCAGCTGAAATAAGGAGGCATAGCCAATTTGAGTTTTTTGGACTCCAATGTTGCTGTTCAAAGATTTGACAAACGCATTTGCCCAAACTGAAAGACGTTTTGATTCCTGACCGAAATTTTTGAGGGGTACGATCCCACGAAGGCTTTCTAAAAATAGTGTATCTTCACGTGCTTTACATATGATGGCTTCGTTAGTCTTTGAAATGTAAGGTTGTAAAGTAAATCTGCGGGATAAATAATAAACAAGAATAGATACCATCGATATCGATGCCAATAATGGGCTATACAAGGCCATTATCAAAAGCGTGAACACAAGAAAAATCCCGTCAACGATGCTTTCAACCCAGTCAGTAGTAAGAGTCTGGCTGATAACTTCAAAAGACTTAAATCTGGATTGGACATCGCCCATATGTCGTTTAGCGAAATACTCATGGGGTAGCCCCATTAAGTGTCGAAACACAGATGACAAAACATGCAAATTTAACTTAGCACTTAATTCAACCACTTGATAACCACGGATCAACCATGCAAGCGATTTAAACAGACTGACAAATACAAAACCAATGCCAAGTACAATGAGAAAATCAGTGTCCTCACTAATGAGAATATTATCTATGGAGATTTGCGCGAAAAAAGGTATGGTAAGCAGAAATACCTGCATTACAAAAGACAATCCCATAATGATTGAGATAGACTTCCAAAAGGTGTTGAAGCCAGTAATTAGGTCGTTAAATCGGATTGCAGGCTTAGGTTTTTTCGGTGCGAAATTGTTTTTTGGAAAAATCTCCAGTGCAACACCTGTAAAGTGCTTTGAAATCTGTTCGATGGTAAAGCTGCGCTCACCGATTGCAGGGTCGTTGATGTAGAAACGGCCTTTTTTGACTTCCTTCAGAACTACAAAATGATCGAAGTTCCAATACAGCACCGCAGGAAGAGTCAATTCAGGTAATTCGTCTAGATTTAACTGAACTGCTCGAGAATTAAACTCTAAATGGTCTGAGATAAACATAAGATCCTTAATTGTAAGACCTTTTAAACTCACTGCATGCCGTTCGCGCATTTCAAACAGACTGAGCCCTTTCCCATAGAAGTTGGCTACCATGGCAAGGCAGGCTAAACCACATTCAGCAGCTTCCGATTGCAATATATTTGGAAATTTTTTAGCAAACATTGATTAGTTTCTTGATGAAATAGAGAACAGCGGACGAAAGAACCATTCAGCTAACGTTCTTCTTTCGCTGGCGAGATAGACCTCAACCTGCATGCCCGGATACAAAGGAAAAATATCGGACTCGCTTTTCACATATTGATGCTCCAGTTGCAAATAGACACTGTATGCGGGAACGTCTAGCCCTGAGCGATCAAAGTGATCTTTAGGCAAAATTACGGTTTTGCTGATATTGCTAACTGTCGCTTTGTACGACCCAAATTTTTCATAGGGGTAAGCAAAATAACGCAAATTGACATCAAGATTTTGCTTTATAAACCCTATTGAATTTGAAGGTACGTACATTTCAGCCATCAATGATAGATCTGCCGGCACAATTGAAAGCAAAAAGCTATCTGGCGTAATACTACTACCAGTTTTTAGAAGAAGCCCAGAAACGGTTCCACTTATTGGGGCACGTACTTGATAACCTGACTGGGAACGAAGGTTGTGGACCTGCCTTTTTAATTCATTAACTTCCAATTGAATATCTTGCCGCGCGGAGTCTACTTCATTTTGCAGTAATGCAAGTTTGTTTTGAGTAGCATTTAGCTTGAACTGCAACGTCTGAATATCAATTTGATGTTGATTGAGCGTGATTTTGCTGTCTAAATATTCTCTTTCCTGTAAATTGAATTCAGTTCTCGAGAGACGCTTCTGCTTAAATAAAGTCTGTGCTGCATCACGTTCTGCGGCGATAAGCAACACCACGTCTTTTTGAGTATCCAACAACTGTTTTTGTTGCTGAATTTCCATTTCCAACCGCGACTTTTCTTGCATGACTTGTGCGCTTTGCAAGACTAATCGTTGATTTAGATTCACTTCACGTTTCCGCAACAGGGCGATACTGCTGTCGAGCTCGAAAATTAAGTTTTCAATGGTGTTGTTACCCACGGAGTCAAAATTAGTGGGATTGATAGTGAGTAAGACATCACCTTCTACTACATTATCACCTTCATTCACATGAAGTTGTGATATTACACCACTCCTCTGAGCTGTAAGACGCGATGATTTGCCCGAGGAAACTAACATGCCACTTGCAAGTTCATATCTCGCATATTCAAAATTGAATATGACGAGTAGCAGCCCTGCAAAAAAAATGCACAATAGTCCTGAAAAGACTTTTAATAAAAGCGGAGGTGTTTTTAAAACGTGCCCGTCGTTTTGACTGACAATGTGTTGTAACGCTTCCTTTCTAAAAATCGTATTCATAAGTTAATGCTAGGCAACCTTTTCCTCGTCTTGAATACCCAATATTTCAAGCAAGCGATGCTGAGGCATACCATTGTCTAATAAGAACTGTGCAACATGTGCATAAAATTGCTGTAGACTTTCACAGAACACTGATGGATTGTGAAAGGAGTGATTTTTTGAATCGTATTGATGGGTTTGAACACCGCCACCGCCACAAATATTTGCCCAGCAACAAACTTCACAAGCAGGGGGAACGGCTCTTGATTCCTTCTCCATCTGAATCAATAGAGGTTGAAGCAAGAATTGTTCTAACGTTGTTTCAGTTACATTTGGTTTGATGAACTCATCCCACACTGGGGTTATACGTAAAATGTCATCAGGTGCGCACGTGCCATCACTGTGGATGGTAAATGCAATAGCTTTAGCGGCTTGTTTAGAGAAGCCAACGAAACGATTGGTTTCATCGCCACTAAATGCAGCAATAAGATTATTTATCCTTCGAACCTCAATATCTTCAAAGTCTTCTTTCCATAATTCAAAAAGATTAATTAGGTAGTCGCCATACGCCGCAGCTGTTGAGGAGTCGAAGTTATCATGCGTATAATCTGGGAGCAGGAAGTCTAATCCAGGAAACTTTAAGTCATCGACAAAGTGACGATATATTTTATTGGAGTCAAATTCATGGTTAATTACAGCAAGCCCGCCATAACTTTTTATCCTGCCAGACTCATAGGCTTCTCTTAGCAAACGAATTCCGTTCACGGTGTCATCGTAACTGCTACGCCCTTTATGATCTATACGGAATTTATCATTGTAAGATTTAGGTCCATCCAAACTTACACCAACTAAAAAGTTGTACTTACTTAAAATGTCAATCCATTCGTCGTCTATTAAAGCGGCATTAGTTTGTATGGCAAATCGGAGCTTAACGTCAGGATCAAGTGCGTCGATTAGTGCTTCTACTATTTCGATGAAACGCTCTTTTTTCAGGAAAAGTGGCTCTCCACCATGAAAATCTAAATTTACTTGATTAATACCAATACGTTTTGCGCCTTCAGCTAAAAACGCACCGATGTCAGATGCGGTTTTTGGCGTCATTACTGCCGGCATCTTTTCAAAATCATTATTCCCACCATTAAAATAATAGCAATAACTACAATTTAGATTACAACGTTCAACTATTTTAAGAACGATTTCGACGGTATTAACTTGCGAGAGGTAAGTCTGATCCATTTGCATATAAAATCCATTTAAGTCTTTTTGAAGCGAAAGCGGTTAGTCAAAACTAACCGCAATTGAATAGTAGCTAGACTAGAAGCGAATTTTTATCCATAGCTGACCCCATCCACCACCGCCAGCGATTTTTGTCAACATATCTGAAGCGATATTTTTACCAACTGGCTTTTTCTCAAGATTTACCTGACTTTTCAATTGCTCTAACTTCTTCATATTACTTAATCCTTAAGTTTGTTGTTGCGAAGGAATTCGCTATTCGATTGAAGCAGTGAAAGTACAAAAATGCAACAAGAAATATTTATTTTCAACGAAGTTATTCTAAAAAGTGAAGCGTGTTTGTCGAGAAATCGATGAGTGTTTTTGCTTGTTGAAGATTCGCCATGCCTATGACACCGACTACATTAAATTCAAATTTATCATTGTCTAAAACTGACGAGAGAGAAGTACTTAACAAGGGACTGGTAAATACCGTGTTGCCACCCACTTTCAACGAAATTTCCGGTGTGATAGAGATCGGAATAGTGTTCCCTTGAACATCCGTCGCATACTGCCCTTCTAAAACCTGAGTTTTTATTTCTAAACCTTCCGTCGCACTCGCGTCAATCACCGTGTATTGAGAGCCAGAGTCAACGATCAAACCAACTTCTTTTTCATTGATTTCAGTCTTGAAGTAAAGCAACCCAAAATCTGATTTGTAAAGGGGAACTGAAAATCTTCTCTGATACGCTGTTGTGCTTCCCAATAGTTGAACATCTTGTTGAGATATAAGCAGGCCAGCAGATAACTCTTTAATGACATCGAGACCAATAATCCCTAAATATTCATCGCCGCCATGTCCGAAAACATGACTACTTATCTGTTTGATTTCGAGTGACTTTCCAGCAACGGAGAAATTCTCAAGCTGAATAAGGGTGGATTCGACTTTACTTTCCGTAGTACCTGCACCATACCCCGTTCGCTGTTGTAGCACAGTGAAGTCTTCCAAAACAGATAGTTTATCTTGTCGAAATACTGAGCCAGAAGAACCTGTGTCGACTAGCATCTTTCCCGACAGGTTGTTAATCTCAACTGGCAACCAGAGTTCACCAAATTCGTTTGTCTGTACAGTGATATTACTTTTAATAGGTTCATGCGAAAGGTTCATGAGATTTTGGCCAGTTACTTTTTCATTCGCACTGATGCTCCCACTTACCGTCTGCATAAAAAGTATAGCTACGCAGACATTGTACCATTTATTCATTTTTGAACCCCGGCAGAAATCCGCAAAGAAATATTCGAAGAAGCAGGAGCTAACTCAAATCCACCGTGTAATCGAACAACCGCCCCGTCATTTGTCAATTGTGAATTATTGCCGTTGATAATCCCGACGTCAGCGGCAACAAAAGGAGAGAAGCCGTCGTCTTGAGGAAACAGAAGTGTATTATTAAGCCAGATTTCAATTAACACGTCACTGGTATCATTAAGATAACTTGCTGACGCGTCTACGTAGCTAACGCCTAATGATAAGTCGCTGCTGAATCGAAAATCGTTTGTGACCTCGTGAGTAAGCGGAAGCCACAACCCAATTGATGAAACATGAGCATCAGCGTTGAAATTTGAGCCCGCACTTTGAAATGATTGTGAAAGCGATAGTGAGGCTTCTAGCGTATCGTTTTGTGCAAACGCTTTACTGATAAGTAAAGCTGAAATTGCGTGTACAGCTAATATCCATTTAGTCGTCATAACGTGCTCTTCTGTTACCGTACAATTAAGAACCCAACTTGCCCTTCGGCATCTTATTGAAATAAGTGTATTACTATCCGACCACTAAAACAAATTCGAAGGTTCAAACCGCGCTCATCCGTTATTTGAATGAAACAACTCGTAGTAAAACTTTACCTTAACATTTCCTATCATACTTCACTTAAAGAAAATAAAAAGTGTCTGGTGAATTTATTTGACGTGGTCAACCAAATTCACACAACCCAGTTAAGCCGCTTTTCCTAGTTTTGCCATATCAGCCTCATATTGGTTTGGACTTTTGTAATCCAGATATGAATGCAGTCTCTGGCTGTTATAAAACATCGTGATGTATTGCAGAATATCCTGCTGCGCTTCATGCCGAGTTTGATAGTGTCGCCATTGCACGCGTTCTTGCTTCAACGTACCGAAGAAGCTTTCTACTACCGGTCGAGTCAACCAAGGGGAGCCTCCCCCCTTAGTTGCTCACAGAACCGTACGTGAACCTCTCGATTCATACGGCTCTTGCTATTCAGCCACCCAATTCCAAATTCGCCAATGTGCAAATAATAAAGAAGCTTTTGAGTACAACATACGAAGCCATTGTCCTGCACGCTTTTTACGGCGTTGCAGTTGTTTAAACTTTCGCATTGCCCACTTCATTATTTTCTCATTGATGTAGTCATAAATAGCAGACATCGCTGATTTCCTAAAGTGTCCGTAATAATTAATCCATCCTTGTATCATTGGATTAATTGCTCTGGCTAACTCTGAGACACCTTGACTGAAACACCCTTTTACCAACGGATGTGTCTTGATCTTAAGCCTAATAGCCTTCATAGACTTGCGGCTGACCGCTGGCGAGAAACTCACAAAGAATTTCCCCTCCTTGTCTCGGCAACTTCTCGGCCTAAAAGTATATCCCAGAAAGTCGAAACTTTGGCTGGGATAGGTACCTACTCGGTTTGAATCTTTACAATAAACAATCTTGGTTTTCTCTTGGCATAGCGCAAGTTTGCATTGCGCAAGGCGCGACCTTATCCTTTGCTCAATATATTCCAGCTGCTTTTGACTGCGACAATGCACAACAATATCATCGGCATATCTTTCAAAATGAATACAAGGAAACTCTTTTTGCATCCAACTATCAAAGCCTAGGTGAAGAAATATATTGGCGATCAGAGGGCTAATTACACCGCCCTGTGGCGTGCCCTGAGTCCGTTTTATGCGTTCTCGATTTGGCATCACCACGTCTGCTTTTAACCAACGTTCTATATACAGCATTGTCCATTTACACTGTGTAAACCTCGATACCGCTATCATGACCAATTTATGATCTAGCGCATCGAAGAAACCTTGAATATCCATATCCAGAACCCAATCATCACGCCAGCACCTGCGACGAGTCTGAGCAATTGCATCCAGTGCCGATTTATTTGGACGATAGCCGTATGAATCATCATGAAAGTAAGGCTCCACTTGCGGCTCCAAACGAGTCTTGATAACCATCTGAGCAATCCTGTCCGAAATCGTCGGAATTCCCAATGGCCTTAATTTTCCATTGGACTTAGGGATGTCAACTCGTCTTACTGGGGGAGGAAAATAACTCCCTGATGACAGTCTGTTCCAGATCTTGTAAAGATTACACTTTAAATTAGCTTCGAAGTCCTCCATCGTTTGCCCATCAATACCGGCAGAGCCTTTATTGGCCTTGACCGCTAGATAAGCATCCCATACTGCAAATTTAGATAAATTAAATGACTTTGCCAAGATTTACTGCTCCTCCCATTTCTGGTTGACAATAAAGCTCAGCAAAATAACGCAACCCCTTCGCTCCACACCCATTACAGATGCTTCATCACTACTACAAGTTGCTCCGCCCCTCTGGTTTACATCGGTACTTGCGGTAATATTCAACTGAACATCACTTCTTCCCTTATCATCAAACCAGTAGGTTCCCACGTTCCACAAAAGAGCCTGGTTCAAGCTCATGCAACCTCTACACCGAACGCCACCCAGCCCATAAACAGGTACTGTCTGGATTCGTCCCAGATTAACAACGCTATCTGGTTTTGACGTTAGTTGGTTTGCTTTTCGACATGTCATCGATTGTTCACTTTCGTTCATCTTCTTGAACCATACCTGACACTTTTAAAGTGCCTTTTCCAACGACGCTCACTACCATAGCTTTTGACTACAGCAGCTCGTGGTGGTTTGAAGCCAGATCCTGTAATCAGACTTCGAGGGACCTACCCTCATCTCTTATGCAGCATGGCAATGTGACAAACTTTCTGCCACATGCCTTCGTGGCACACCATTATCCCAGCAGTCACCTTTTCCACTCATACTGCCCGTGATCTGATGCAGGTTCAGTAACTGCCTGAACTGTCTGCTGGCGTATTGTGAACCGCGATCTGAATGGTGAATCAATCCAGCTTGAGGTCTTCGCTGCCACAACGCCATAGTCAGCGCATCACACACAAGCTGGGCGTTCATCCGCGACGACATGCTCCAGCCCACAACTTTGCGTGAGAACAGGTCAATGACAACCGCCAGATATAACCAGCCTTCCTGAGTCCAGACATAGGTGATATCCGATACGTAAGCCTGGTTGGGCTGTTGTACATCAAATTCGCGGGTCAGCACATTATCGAACACCGGCTGTTTATGATTGCTGTTGGTGGTTACTTTGTACTTCTTGCGCCGCTTCACGCTAACACCTGCCTCTTTCATCAAGGCCTGCGTCCGGTGTTTGCCTACCGGATAACCCAGGGCATTCAACGCTCGCTTCATGCGCCGCACGCCATAGGTAAAGTCACTGGCTTCAGCAATTTTTTCGACCCACTCAATCATCTCATCATGCTGTGGATCCGGCTCAATCTCGGACTGGCGCTTCACGTAACGATAATAATCAAAGCGGCTGACACCCAATACCTGACACATCAGGCTAATTGGCCAGGCCTTCTTATGCTGGGTGACGAAACCGTATTTCACTTGGTTTCTTTGGCAAAGAAGACCGTCGCTTTTTTTAAAATCTCTTTCTCCATTTTCATGCGCTTATTTTCTTCCCTCAAACGGCGGATCTCTTCTTGCTCAGGCGTGAGCTTGCCATTACCACGGAAGGCGTGAGTTCCTTCTCTTTCTTGTTCTTTAATCCAGCGACCAAGCATATTGGCACTGATATCCAGGCTTCTTGCAGCTTCAGCAATTTTGTAGTTTTGCTCAGTAACCAAACTGACTGCATCCAGTTTGAACTCTTTTGAATAGCTTTTTCGAGTTTTCATATACACTCCAGTTGAGAGAATTATCTCTTAACCGGGTGTGTGAATCTATTGGAACACGTCACCAATCGGCTCTATCGTAGTCGGAGGTGAAAGCTCTACCTTCGTTTTGCGCCTCTTTTTCAGCTTGTTGGTATGCCGATTTTGCTTTGGGTAATCGGCCACCGCTTTCAAGACAGGCTTCAATAGTACTAAAGGCTTCGAAATTTTTGGTTCGATTGTAGGATGCGCTCGACGAGTCATGACATATGCCCGATGTGCTTTTCTTTACTTGGGCGTATGCGTCATTAGGAAACGTGCATGCGAATATAAAAAAGCTCAGTAGAACGAGTATCGGAGTATTACGATTCATGATTGCCTTGTTCTTGTGTAACCGATCATTTTAGACCGTTCTTGACCGCCTGACTAAGATCG
>TARA_R110002051_G_scaffold65839_1_pt1 | contig 32328 bp, 27 predicted proteins | sample TARA_R110002051 | Tara Oceans TARA_R110002051 (sample SAMEA4397023) | marine metagenome | biome: Polar Biome; feature: [MES] marine water layer (ENVO:01000295) within the mesopelagic zone...; material: water (ENVO:00002006), including particulate matter (ENVO:01000060) such as...... | reverse complement strand
GACCGCCAACAGCAAAAGCCTTCAACGAAAGTTGAAGGCTTTTTTATTTTCAGGCATTTTCAAATTAAAATGGATTATGATCAATTGTCGTGTTTATGCAAAAAATGAGTTTATTATGTAAAGAGGAATTCTATATTTTCATTTCTCTATGCATATTCTAAAAGCTTTTAAACCCTAAGTAGATAAAGCCCTATGGGTTCTTAATTTCAAAATTAGAACCCATAGGGTGTTACGAAAACTAGTCATAGATGATTAAAATAATGTACAGGAATGAATTTTTTAGTAAGAGTGAAATTATTTCGGGACATCAGATAAATAGAAACTTTGTGTAAAAGCCCCATTAGCAGCTACATCCCATACCTCCACACGCGCCCATTTCATTTTTTGTAACGATAGCATATATGTAAAAGTTTCGTTTCCAAATGCAGTGGTCGTGTCCATTTTAATTCTTTGTCGATATACCTGTTCTCCATCCCCAGAAACAATTTCAATAAAATTAAGTGGAAAAGTCCATTTAAGATTTAGTTTGAGTGTTACATTTTCGGCTGATTCTAGGTTTAAGGTCTTCCCAGTCTTTTGACCATTTAAGGTACATAAGGGGATTAAAATTTCACCTGTAGTTGAAAAGAACTCCCCGTTAGACATCGCATCTAAAACAGGTTTCCAGCCATCTTTAAAAGTAGGAATTTCATCTATTTGCACATAGTTAATATTCATATGTGCATACATTTCATTTTCTTTGGTAATCGTAAATAAGTCAGACTCGGCGATGATTTTTTTCTGGAAACCCCAATTATTCATATCATCTAATAAATCGAGTACCCGCAAGCCTAATTTTGGTTTAGAGAGATCTGCAGGCATTGCTTTCCATGCCCCGCCTAAGAAACGATCCAATTTAAAAAAATCTTTTTTATTGTAAGCATCAGGAAAACCTGTTGATCCTTTTATGCGAGGGTGAGCTGTCCATGCTAGCCCCTGTTCAAGTTCAAGAAGTTGCTGCATTTCTACTTCGTTTCCTATATGATAAACTTTACCGTATTTGGGATCTTTAGTCATAAAAGGGATGTTTTCTTCTCTCGACATAATCCAATAAACTGGTCGGGGGAAAAAAGCCATCCAATGTCCTCCTAAAAATTCATTAGGTTCTTCTCCTGGTAGCAGCAAAAAATCTGTATCAGAAAGACGTTCGCATTGTTGAAAAAGTGCTTGGAGTTCATTAAGCCTAATTTCATCTGGACCTTTAGGGTGCGCTGTATAATGAAACTCACCTAGATGAACAATGGCAACTCTCATTTCTTTAAACACGTCCACAAATTCTGGATGCTCTATAATGGATTTGTCATTCATTACTTCATTCATAATAAACTCATTATGAAAGTGACTTGCCAATGTTTGATATCCATTAAGAGGCGTATAGGTGTCATCATGGGTGTACTTCTTTACATCATCTATCAATTTTTGAGAAGGTTCGATACTTAATAAACAAAAGAAATTAAGACGTTGCTTTGTTTGTGGAGGCGCGTTAAACCAAGGAACAAAACGTTTGTCACCTTCTGGATCTTGTCGTATACCAATTCCTGAACCTGAAAACATATTCCTGTAATTTAAGCCGTGCCACACAAAAGCTAAATTAAATGCCTCATCTAAAGGATAGAAATACTGATGTGGAGCAGGAAAAATAGCTAATGAACCAAATTCATTCGCTCCCAAAATGGTGCGGTATTTTACCTTCTCATTTCTGGAAGCTTTATTTGCTTTGTCAAACTCATTAAAAGAACCATCAGAGGTAACAAAAGCTATTTTTTGAAAAGGTTTATTTGTTATTAATCCCGAATCATAAAGAATAGCTATAGAATCTTTTGGAGTAGAAACAACAGCGGCAATATTTATTAAAGGGGTATCATTATAGATAGTGATTTCCAAATCTCCAGTAAAATCGGGAGCAGATACTTCTCCAATTGACACAAGTGTTCTTTTTCCAGTTTTAGTGATTTTAACTTCTTTTTTCTTCAAATTTAAAAGATGGGATTCGTAAGGTCTTGTAGGTACTTTGTCAAAGAATATATTCCATTTTTTATCGGCTTCCAAATTACGTTTTCCAACATTAAGAATAAACTCTGGATGCGCCTCGCTAACAATCTCGTTGTACCGATGATTTTTAAATATCCCCATAGAGTTAAATATAGGAGCAGAATCTTCAAGATTTATGATAAGCTGACATTCTTCTCCCTTAGAACTTGGCCAAATTAAAGTAATTAGATTAGACTTAACTTTAATTTGGGTATTGTTCTCTTTGTCATTAGCAGGAAGTGAAATAGAGATTTGAGCTTGTATTGAAAAAGTTAAAAATAAGAGGAGTAAAAGAATATGTTTCATAATTTAATTTTGACTAACCTGATTGATTTTGAAAACCTTTTAATTGAAAACTACAAAAACGATTTAGTAACTCCTAAAAACAATTAAAATAATATTAAAAAAGAGACATTATAATTCAAAAAAAGCACAAAAAATAGAGATTGAAAATGAAAAGGCGTAAATGCTTCAATTACGTTATAGCTTTTCATATTGTTTGTTTGTTAACCAATTTTTAGAAGTCGTAACAGCTATTCGTATTGAATTTACCACCTTTTCAATCTATTATACAACATAAATAGTAGTTCTTTTAATGAAGATTTTAGTTTTGTGATATAACCGACAAAACCAATAATTAAAATGAAAAAAATAGTCTTAACCTTTGCAATATCTTTTTTCGGAATAGGATTGTATGCCCAAGAAGGCCTAAAATTAGGAATCCAAGGAGGATTACCTTTTGATGATTTTAATGATGAAATAGGAGTTGTTGTTGGTGCAGATTTAGGCTATATGTGGGCTCTAGGTGAAGTTGTCGATTTAGGAATAATGACAGGTTATATATATGGATTTCCTGAAAAGTTTGAGACTGAAAACCCCTTAATAGATTTGCCAAGCATTCAGTTTATGCCAATATCTGCTGCGTTAAGAATTTGGACATCTAACTCATTTTCTTTTGGAGTTAATGCTGGACAAGCAATTGGATTAAATGATGGGAATGATGGAGGCTTTTATTACAGACCACAGATTGGTTACTTAATGGGACCTTTTACAGAATTTAATGTTTCTTATACTTCAATAAAAATTGAGAACAGTTCATGGACAACTGTAACTATTGGAATTCTTCACACTTTTGAACTAAAGAAACGCTATTAATGGCAATAGTTTTAAGTTGTTATTAATTTAATTTTAACTTTTAATAATTTTATTGGGTCAAAATAGTACCATTTTCATTGTAGAAAATGGTTTTTGGTGTTTACTATATATAGAAGTTTCTTACTTTTTTAAAATAATAATATTGCTATTTTACTACATATTACCTATTTTAGAAAAATAATAGTATTAATTTTAATGTTACTCCCCTCTAATATTTAGCTTTTTTAATTCGTAAATTGAATAAAATACATCAAGATCGATACGTTAATATTATAAGATTTTATAAAGACAAAAAGTATTTATTAAATAAAAATTTCTACGACTTTAGAAATTTTAAAAATGAGCTTTGAACTTTAAATATCTATAAATTGAAGACAACATTAGAAAAAGATCTTGAAGATTTTGTTTTAATTGCAAGTACACTTTGCAATTGTGCAATAGGGTTTGTTACTTTTATTGATGAAGCTTATAAAGCTATAAAACCTAGTTACGGATTATTAAACACTATAAATCCACTTAACGATTCTAGATATAATAAGTTTTTAGAAAATACAGCAAATTTAACTATAATTGAAGATATTAGTGAGTTTATACTTTCTGCTGAAAAATCATCTGATATAAGTACATTATCTTATAATTTTTATGCTGGATGTCCGCTTATAAATCAAAGTGGGAATTGTATAGGCATATTAAGTGTTTGGGGTGTAAAAGCAAATAAATTGTCTACTACCCAAAAAAAAGCATTTCAAAAAATAGGCAATCAGGTTGTCAAACTATTAGAATCAGAGAATAAGTTAAAAATAAACTATTCAGATTTTAAAAATGATAATACCTCTGAGTTTTATAAAAAAATTGTAGAGGATTATAATATTGGCACATGGGAGTTAGATATTCAAACCTCTAATATTAACGTTGACGTTATTAGTGCTAATATGCTAGGGTATAATATGGCTGATTTACAACAACTAAATTTAAAGTCATGTGTGAATATTTTTCACCCCGATGATTTTTTTAGTTATTGGAAAATTTTAAAAGATGTTTACAATAAGAAAATAAATAAATATGACTATAAATTTAGGATAAAACACAAAAATGGACAATGGGTTTGGACTTTAATTAAAGGTCAAGTTGTAAAATCAGATAATAATGGAACTCCCTTATTGATATCTGGAACTTTGGTTGATGTTAATGAACAGAAAATTAAAGAGTTACAGCTAAATGCTATTTTAAATAATGTTGATTGTGTTGCTTTTCGTCATATTTTATACCCAGACGGAACACAAAAAACAGTTAATATTAGTAAAGGTGCCATGAAATTGTGGGGTTTAAAAGATGAAGAAGTATTTGCGGATCATAATAATATTTGGAATCTTGTTCATGAAGAGGATGTTGCATATTTGAGCACTACAGTACAAAAATCTGCAAATACTTTAGAGGAGTGGAAAGCAGAATGGAGAATTAATCACCCAGATGGCAGCTTAAGATGGCATAGAGGACAAGGAATTCCAATAAAAAATAAAGATGGTAGTGTAAGTTGGGATAGTGCTGTTATTGATATTACGGCAGATAAAAAAACGGAAGAACAACTTAAAGATTTAAATCAAAAATTAAATCAGGCACAAAAAATTGCAAATTTAGGGTACTGGCAATGGGATTTAAAAACTTTGGAGGGATATTGGTCTGATAAGGTTTACGAAATATTTGATTTAGAAAAAAATAATGAAAAACCAAGATATGAACTTATAGAAAATTTTATTTCTCCTCAAGACAAAGAAATTATTAATGCCGAAAGAGAATTGGCGATTAAATTAAATCAGGAATTTAGAACTGAAATTAAGATTACACTAAAGAATGGCGAGGTTAAATGGGTACGTCAAATAGGGCACTATTCAAAAGATGAGAAAGGCAAGCCTATCACTTATGAAGGTACAATACAAGATATAACAAGGAGCAAATTAGTTTCTTTGGCATTAGAAGAAAGTATACAACGTTATAACTATGTAACCAAAGCTACTTCCGATGCTATTTGGGATTTAGATTTTATAAAAGGGAAATTATATTGGGGAGATAATTACAAAAAGCTATTTGGGCATCCATCTCTTGATACGGCAGAAGATGATTTGGCATATTGGAAATCTAAAATACATCCTGAAGATAGAGAAAGAGTTTCCAATAGTTTTAATTCGTGTATTAATGACGGGAAGATTAATTGGCAAGAAGAGTACCGTTTTATAAATAAGAATAATGAGTATTCGAATGTTATAGACAAAGCTTTCGTGGTTCGAAATGAAAATGGTGTAGCTATTCGAATGGTGGGAGCCATACAAGATGTAACCGAAAAATTAAAAGCATTTGAAGAAATTAAAACATCTAATGAACGATTTGAGAAAGTTGCTGATGCTACACATGATGCAATTTGGGATTGGGATTTGGTAAATGATATTCTTTATCAAGGTGCCGGATATTTTAAATTATTTGGACATGAATCATCTAAAAGCAAAAGGAAATTGTCTTCCTGGAAAAAGTTTGTTCATCCTGAAGATTTGCCTTTGGTAATGCAAAATACCGAAAGAATTCAAGAAAGTATAACCGAAGATTATTTTAGTGTAGAATATCGTTATTTAAAAAGTGATGGTACTTATGCCTTTGTAATAGATAGGGGAAGGGTTATAAGAAATCTTAATGGAAAAGTTATTCGTATGGTCGGTGCTATGCAAGATGTTACCGAAAGTAAAATCTATGAAGAATCTTTAAGAGAATTGAACTATGATTTAGAAAAACAGGCACATGAACTTAGTCGGTATAATGAAGAATTAGAACAGTTTGCTTATGTCGTTTCTCATGATCTTCAAGAACCCTTAAGAATGATCTCTAGTTTTTTATTATTATTAGAAAAAAAATACAATACTGTTCTTGACGAAGAAGGAAAAAAATATATTTACTTTGCTGTTGACGGCGCTAAAAGAATGCGTCAAATTATATTAGATTTACTAGACTTTTCAAGAGTTGGTAGAACCAATGAAGAATTAGAAACTATAAATCTTGATAATTTAATTTCAGAAATTAAATTAGTATTCAGACAAGAAATAGAAGATAAAAAAGCCCAAATTAATAGCCAAAATTTACCCCATATTAAAGGTTATAAAATTCTTTTAGAACAATTATTTCAAAATTTAATTGGCAATGCATTAAAATATCAAAAAGAAGGGCAAAGACCAATAATAAGTGTTATTTATGAAGATATTGGGACACACCACAAATTTTTAATTTCCGATAATGGTATTGGCATTGATAAAGAATATTTTGATAAAATTTTTGTAATTTTTCAACGCTTACATGGAAGAAACCAATACAATGGAACAGGAATAGGTTTAGCATTATCAAAAAAAATTGTAGATAACCTTCAAGGTAAGATATGGGTTGAAAGTGAACTAGGAGTTGGATCAAAGTTTATTTTCACAATAAATAAAAATCCTAATTTATAAAAAATCACCTATGAAAAGTATTGTTATATTACTAGTTGAAGACAATGAAGGAGATATTTTATTAACCACTGAAGCTTTAGCTAGTTGTAAAATTGCTAACACGTTAAGAGTTGTTAATGACGGACAAGAAGCAATTGATTTTGTATATAAGAAAGGAAATTATCGAAATGAAATTAGTCCAGATTTAATTTTGTTAGACGTAAATCTACCCAAAAAAAATGGCCATGAAGTTTTACACAAAATTAAAACAGATAGCAATTTTAAACATATTCCAATTATCATGTTAACAACCTCATCTTCTAGTTTAGATGTAAAAAAAGCCTATTCTAATTATGTCAATTGTTATATAACTAAACCAGTAGAACCATATGATTTTATGAAAGCTGTTTCAGAAATAGAAAATTTTTGGATAAATGTAGTTGAGTTGCCTCAATAGATATTTTTATGATAAAGGATAAATCGAAATATACTATCTTAATTATTGAGGATAACCCTGGAGATCTAGTCCTTATTAAAGAACATCTTGTAGATCAAATAGCCAATCCCAATATTTATACAGCGTTTAATTTTCATGATGCTGAATTAATGCTTCTGTCCAAAGAAATCAGATTTGATATCATATTTTTAGATTTGTCTTTGCCTGATAAAAACGGAGTTAATTTGATAAATGAAATAGTGTCTTTAAGTTCTAAAACCCCAATTGTTGTTCTAACAGGATATTCAGATATACAATTTAGTATTAAATCATTACATCTTGGAATTTCAGATTATTTACTAAAAGACGAAATAACATCATTAGCACTTTATAAAAGTATTTTATATAATATAGAGCGTACTAAATATATTACTCAGTTAGAACAATCTGAGAAGAGATATATAGATTTATTCCATTTGAGCCCACAACCCATGTGGATTTATGATATAGAAACCTTATATTTTTTAGATGTAAATAAAGCCGCTATTGAGCATTATGGCTTTTCATATGAAGAATTCTTAGCAATGTCTATTCAAGATATAAGACCAAAAGAAGAATTAGATTCATTAATGGAAATTGTTAATGCTACCAGATTAGATAAAGAAAGAAAATACAATGGGTTTTTTAAGCATCAGAAAAAGAGTGGTAAAGTTATCACAGTTGAAATTACAAGTAATCTTTTTGCACATAATGGCAAAACGGTCCGAATTATATTAGCTAATGATATTACAGAACGTTTAAAATATATAGAAGCAATAGTAGACCAAAATAAAAAGTTAAAAGAAATAGCTTGGGTACAATCACACGTTGTTAGAGCACCGTTGGCAAGAATGATGGGGTTGATCAAAGTACTTCAGAATAATAAGTTACAGGTTTCAAATGATACTGATTTTTTGTTTGATGAATTACTTAAATCAGCCGATGAATTAGATATAATTATTAGAGAAATTTCTAATAAAGCTTCAAAAATTGACATAAATAATAAAAAATATGATATTGGAGATATTACTGGTTGATGATGATCCAGTTGTGCAATATTTGCATAAAACTTTATTGTCTAAATTTAACTTCCCAGAACAGAAATTCTTTTCTAATGGAGAATTTGCACTTGATTATATACTTGAAAATAATAATCAAAATCTTTTATTTTTGATTTTATTAGACATTAATATGCCAGTTATGAATGGGTGGGAGTTTCTTGAAGAATTAAAAAAGCATTCAATAAAATCATTGGTTAAGGTAGTCATATTAACTTCTTCTATTGATAATTCCGATAAGGATAAGGCTAAAAGCTATCATCAGGTATTTGAATTTATGGAAAAACCTTTGCACGAAACCTTTATTTGTAATTTAAAGAGTGATACAGATTTAGCTATTTTTATAGAAAAAGCTATAATTTAATAGTAACAGGTAAAGAGGTTTTTTCTTGCTCTAAGACCGTTTTTTATTCACCAAACCTTTAGTGAACTCATTTAAAGTTTCTACTTTTTCTTCAAAATCACCTTTTATTGTTTTTCGGAATTCATTTAAGTTTTTTACCAAATCATCTATATTATCTGGAATAACATCTTCAAAAAACTGACGTAAACGTTTTGCTGTAGTTGGCGATTTTCCATTTGTTGATATAGCAACCTTAACATTACCTTTAGTAACAATGCCTCCCATATAAAAATCACAAAACGGGGGGTTATCTGCAACATTCACTAAAATATTTTTTGCTCTACAATCATGATATACCTGCTCATTCACTGAAACCTCATCGGTGGTTGCGACAACCATATGCTTATTTTCTAAATAAGTAATATTGTATTCTGAAACAATCATCTTAATTTTAAATTCTCTAGCTAAAGCTATTGTTTCTTCTCGAAACATGGTTGATACCATTTCTACCTGTGCATCTGGACTTGATTTTAATAAAAAAGTCAGCTTTTCTAAAGCGACATTTCCACCACCAACAATAAGAATATTTAGATTAGAAGTTTTTAAAAATATGGGATAAAGATTATTTCTTTCCATAATAAAAATGTTAACTAAAAGCGTTTGTAATCAACTTAGGTAAAGGTATGATTTCAGATTTGTTTATCAATAGTGTATATAGTTTACTTAAGTATCTATTAAATAAATGATATAATTTATAATTTTATATAGTTTAAATGTACAATTATGGTGAAACCTACTTATTACACATTTATGTTTTTGAGGATTTGGTTTTTTTATAATGAATTATACAATTCAAATTACAAACATTTTTGAAGCTGACGATATTTTTGTCTTAAATACAAAATGCAGACAACCAATTTTAGATAAATTTAAAAATTTTACACAGACTTAGTCTTTTAAAAATGAAAAATCAGGACCCAAAAGGTATAGATAAATATATTGCCACATTCCCTATAGCTACTTAGTGTATGCTAGAAGAGATTCGAGCAATCATAAAAAAGGTTGTCCCCAGACGCCGAAGAATTTATCAGTTATAAAATGTCAGCATTTAAATATTATGATATATTAGTTTATTTTGCAGCATACCAAAAACATATTGGCTTTTACGCATTACCTACAGGTCATGAGGCATTTCAAAAAGAATTGAGTGTTTATAAAACAGGAAAAGAATCGGTACAATTTCCATTAAATAAACCTTTGCCTGCTACACTTATTGAAAAGATGGTAAAATTTAGAGTTAAAGAGAATTTAAGCAAGTCAAATAAAACCTAATTATCTCAAACTGATAATTGTCATATTTATACTTTGTTGTAGCGTGTACTTTTGTGTAAAATACAAGTACAATGTGCAGTTTAGTTCAAAAATACAATGTTCCAGGACCTCGATACACAAGTTATCCTACAGTGCCATACTGGAATATGGATACTTTTTCAGGTAAAAAATGGCAAGCAACATTACAGAATAGTTTTTATGAGAGCAATTCTAAAGAAGGTATAAGCTTGTATATACATTTACCATTTTGTGAAAGTATGTGTACTTTTTGTGGTTGCCATAAACGAGTAACAAAAAGGCACGATCTAGAATCACCTTATATAAAAACTGTACTTCGAGAATGGCAATTATATTGTAATCTGTTTGATGAAAGACCAATTATTAAAGAGTTGCATTTAGGTGGAGGAACACCCACCTTTTTTTCTCCAGAAAATCTTACATTTTTGGTCAATGGTATTTTTAAACTTGCAAGTAAAGCAATTGATATTGAGTTTAGTTTCGAAGGTCATCCGAATAACACAACAAAGGAACATCTACAAGCTTTATATAATGTTGGATTTAGAAGAGTTAGTTTTGGGGTTCAAGATTATAATTATAAAGTTCAAAAAGCAATACATAGAATTCAACCTTTTGAAAATGTCAAAAAAGTAACTGATTTATCAAGAGAAATTGGATATACTTCTGTTGGACATGATATTATTTTTGGATTACCACACCAAACGATTAATGATGTTGAAGAAACAATTCTAAAAACAAAAAGTTTAATGCCAGATCGTTTAGCATTTTATAGTTATGCACATGTTCCATGGTTAATAGGAAACGGTCAAAGAGGCTATAAAGATGAAGATTTGCCTACTGGTATAGAAAAACGTAATCAATATGAAAGAGGAAAAAAATTACTTGCAGAAGTTGGTTATCAAGAGATAGGAATGGATCATTTTGCATTAACTAAAGATGGTTTGGCAAAAGCTTTAGTTTCAGGCAGACTACATAGAAATTTTATGGGATATACTGCATCAAAAACACAATTGATGATCGGGTTAGGAATTTCAAGCATTAGTGATAGTTGGTATAGCTTTGCCCAAAATGTAAAAGGACTAGAAGAATACCAACATTTGGTAGAAAATGGAATAATTCCAATCTATAGAGGTCATATTTTATCCGATGAAGACAAAAGTATTCGAAAACATATCTTAAATTTAATGTGTTTGTTTGAAACTGATTTAGACGAGTATGACATTGCCTTAGATAAAGAATTGTTATTGAACAAACTTCAAGTAATGAAGGATGACAATTTGATTGAAATTAATGCTAGTAAAATTAAAATAACAGAAAAAGGTAGACCATATATTCGGAATGTTTGTATGGCTTTTGATATGCATTTATTAAGAAAAGAGCCTAAAGCAAGGTTGTTTTCTATGACTATATAATTTTTTTAATCTTTTAAAGTATTTAAAAATGAAAAATATAATTGTACCTATTGATTTTTCGATTCAATCTGAAAATGCGCTTCGTGTGGCTGCATCACTCGCCAAAAAACATGGCTCTAAAATATATGCTTTGCATATGTTAGAATTGAATGAAGCTTATATAACTTCAACTCAAGGGTTTCAACCGGAGCAGACCGTTTTTTTAATGAAATTGGCTGAAAAACGTTTTTCAGAATTTATTGATAAGCCTTTTCTTAAAGATGTTGAAGTAAAACCAGTTATTAAACATTATAAAGTGTTTAGTGAGGTGAATGAAGTTGCAACAGCAAACAATGCAGATATTGTAATTATGGGATCACATGGTACCGATGGTTTACTCGAAATATTCATTGGGTCAAATACTGAAAAAGTGGTTAGAAATTCTGAAATACCCGTTTTGGTTGTAAAGAATGGGGAAAAAGAATTTTCTCCAAAATCAATGGTTTTTGCTTGTGATTTAGATCCAGAAAATATACATGCGTACCAACGTGCTAAATATATTGCAGATCAGTTTTCTGTTTTATTACATGTGCTATATGTGAATACACCAGGAGATAATTTTTTAAGTTCTGAAGATATTAATGATAAAATAACTAAACTCTCGAAAGCCATAGGGCCTGAATTTTTAGATGTTAAAGTTTATAATGATTATACGGTTGAAAAAGGAGTGCTAAATTATGCAGAATCTCAAAATATTGATATAATCGGAATACCAACTCATGGAAGAAAAGGACTTTCTCATTTTTTTATGGGAAGTATCGGAGAAGACATTGCAAATCATTCATCAATTCCAGTTATCACATTTAAAATATAAGATATACTTTAAAACAAATATAAAAAGGGAGGAGGCTATAATTAGTTTCCTTTTTTATTTAGAACGGTGTTCGAAGATTTTTATATACAGCATAGTATTCATTTGTCTCGCTCTATTTTTCGCAATAAAAGCAGTATCACCAATAAATAATTCGTCAATAGTTTCAAACCAAAGATTCAACCAAAGTCCAAAATGCTCAGGTGTAATACTATGATTCATTTTATCATCTACATCATTATGTACAGCAATAGGGTTGCCATGGTATTTTCTTTTTAAAAAAAGCTGTGTTTCCCAAAAATCAGTTAATAGTGTAAAATGACTTTCCCAATCTATAATTATTTGATTAAAAATAGGACCTAGCAGCTTATCTGCTCGAACTTTTGTATAAAAAGTATGTACTAAATCAAACACATCTTCTCTATTCTCTAGTTCTTTTTTTGACATTTATCTTAATTATGGCATTCAATAGATGAAGATACAAATTCAATAATTGGTTTTGGCGATATATAAGGAATTCCTAAGCCTAAACCCCTGAGAATGAAAATCCCTCCAATAATAACAACAAGTATGGGAATTAGCTTTTGAATTTTTTGCTTTGAATTACTTTTTAAAAGGCTACTGAAGTAAATAGCAGAGGTCATTAAAGGAATGGTGCCTGAACCAAATAAAATCATATATAAAGAACCTTTCCAGGCATCACCCATGGCAATAGCACCGAAAAGTGCCATATATACTAAGCCGCAAGGAAGAAAGCCATTTAAGAAGCCAATTGTTATAAACGTATCAGGAGTTTTCTTTTGTAATTCTTTACCCAACCTACTTTTAACTTTTCCAATAAGTGCATACATGGGTTTTGAAAAGTTATACCGATTAAAGACATTATGGGGAAGAACCACAATGAGAATCATTAAAATACCGATACCAATAGAGAGTTTTTGTTGCATTCCAAATATAAATAAGCCCTTCCCTAAAATACCAAAAATAAGGCCTAAAATGCCATAAGCTAATAATCTTCCGAAATGATATATAAAAATTTGAGTAAATTTTTTAAAATTGTTTGTTCGATCAACTGGAAGCATAAAAGCAATAGGGCCACACATGCCTACGCAGTGTAAACTTCCCATTAGACCTAATATGAGCGCCGATAGTAGCATTTAGTAGGTGATGCTTTTTTTGAGCAAATAGGTTTCGTTTTTGTATTCCCAAAGGACGTTAATGTCCCAGCGACCCTCTAACAAGCTTTTGTCAGGTATGAGCAAATGGGAATTGGATAGACGTATAGGATAGTCAAAATCCAAGTGCTTATTAGATGGTCTATAAAGGGACACCGTTCCTGTTACTTTTTCAAGATCCAAATCTTCTGGAAATGCAATAAGTAAACCTTCTGGTGTTTTGGTAATACTTAATTTCGAATAGTCGGTATTGGCGTTATTTTGTGCGTCAATTTCTTTTTGATACCCGAGTTCGGCTTTGTAATAATCTTCTGTAACAAGATCATGATTCGCCTTGTCATCTAAATTCATTCGGATAATAAAAAATAGAATAAAACTTATAAATGCTATAAAGGCCAATACGATACCTGTTCCCCAATTAATTTTCATAATTTTTTAATTTTAAACCTGCTTTGAACTTGAGTTTATTTTTTGTTCTTGATACAATTTTCTATCGAATATCACTCGAACTGACAAAAAATCGGCTTGTTTGTTTTTTTAATTTTCAAAGAAATATTTTAATATCAACCATCTTACTTATAACTTCTCGGAGCTAAAAATGCAGTGGTGGTGGTTTCTATTAATTTTTCCCCACTATACACCCCTATCTTAAGTTTTTCTTTATCACCTTTGATGGCACCGGCATTAATCTCTATAAACAGTGTGCCTTCTGAAAGTTGTTGTGCTAGAACCGAAAAATCTTCATGGCGTACAAGTTGAATGGTACCCTTATGAGAGATCAATTTAAAATGTACATCGTTGATATCTTTAGAGGTTTTATTAACTAATTTATAGGTATAGACATTGCTGATCATATTTCCTTCTTTATGTTCGTATAATTGCCCAGGTAACCTGAGTATAGTGGCTTCTATGTCATTTCTCAAAAACAGCATTCCCACAAGGATACCGGTTAAAATAAAAAGAACAGCCGTATATCCTTTTAAGCGAGGAGTGAATTTAAAACGAGCTTTTTTTACGATCTCATCTTCGCTAGCGTATCGTATTAATCCTTTTGGTAGGTTCACCTTCTCCATGATGGTGTCACATTCATCAATACAAGCGGTACAATTCACACATTCTAATTGTGTTCCATTACGGATATCGATTCCCGTAGGACAAACATTTACACATTGAAAACAATCAATACAATCTCCAAAACCTAAAGCAGCTCTATCTTCATTTTTTCCCCATTTTTTCCGGCCATTCTCGGCTTCCCCTCTTTGATGGTCATAGGCAACAACAATAGATTTATTATCTAATAATACACCTTGCATTCTGCCATACGGGCAGGCTATAATACATACTTGTTCTCTAAACCATGCGAATACAAAATAAAAAACACCTGTGAAAATCAGTAGCGAAATCATAGTGCTGATATGCTCAAAAGGGCTATCAATAATATAACCTAGTAATGTATCACTACCGATAAGATAGGCTAGAAAAACATTGGCGATTAAAAAGGATATAATGAAAAAGAGCATCCATTTGAAAACGCGTTTTCTGATTTTTTCAGCATTCCACTCTTGCCGTTCTAGTTTTATTTGTGCTCCTCTATCCCCATCTATCCAATATTCAATTCTGCGAAAGACCATTTCTAAGAAGATGGTTTGCGGGCACATCCAACCACAAAAAATGCGTCCGAAAGCAACGGTAAAAAGCGCAATAAAAATGACACCAATAATCATGGAAATAACAAAGAGATGAAAATCTTGTGGCCAAAAAGGAAAGCTGAAAATATTGAATCTTCGTTCTAAGACATTGAACATCAAAAATTGGTTCCCATTGATTTTAACAAAAGGAGCAGCAACTAAAAATAGCAGCAGTACATAGCTCACATATTTCCGATATTGGTAAAATTTTCCACTTGGTTTTTTTGGGAAAATCCAAGCTCTTTTACCTTCTTCGTTAATGGTGCTAATAGAATCTCTAAAATTTTCACTGTCTTGAGCCATCCTTGGTCATTTACTTTTTTAGTGGCAATAAACTAATTCATTGCTACTGTAATAGAATCATTCACTTGTTCTGGAGCTTCATTAGTAGGAGCGTTTGGGTCTGTCCAAATTTCACCTTCTGCAGCTTTTGGGTTCGCAGGAGTTGACCCATTAATCACTGTTAAAACATAACTGGCAACTTGGGCAATTTCAACAGGTTTTAAAGTTTGTTTCCAAGCAATCATGCCTTTGCCATCTCTACCTCCTTCAGAAATTGTATGGAAAATATTCTTAATGCCACCTCCTAAAATCCAATATTGATCCGTTAAGTTTGGGCCAATTCCACCACCACCATCAACCATATGACATGGAATACAGTTGGATTTAAATATGGTTTCACCCGCTTTAATATCTGAGGCTTCCGTTAATAATTCTACGGTATTCTCATCCACAAGATCTTTGGCATTTTTCTTATATGCTTCAATCTCTAACTTTGCAGTAGCGACTTCTTGTTCGTATTCTAGAACTTGATCATAGCCATTAAAAACATGGAAACGCAACATATAAATCACTCCAAATATGATACTTGCATAGAACATATATACCCACCAAGGGGGTAATTTATTATCCAGTTCCCGAATGCCATCATAATTATGATCGAGAATTATTTCATTCTCAGCCTCTATAGGTTTCGAACCTAACATTTTCTGATATGTTTTTTTACCCCAAGTCCATTCTAACCTTTTAGACCTCGAACTGATATACCGTTCTTTAGCTTCCTCAGAAAGTGTTTGGAACATTATATTTTCTATGGAACTTATGATGAGCTCTATGGCAATCAATAGTAAAAGAACCATGAACATAAAAAATTGAGTAATAGGGTATGCTATGATGGCTGGTTGTGCTCCAGAGTCTACAAAATATTCCATCATTCCGAAAATGAGAAAGAAAGCAACAGGTACTCTAATCCACCAAAGTGACGTATTTTTCATAATTATAAGTTTATTGGTTGTTGTCTTTTTCTAAGGGTAATTCACTTACTTCTTTAATGTATTCTTTTGATGCCGTAATCACCCATAAGAAAAGCACTACAAAAAATAGAAAGAAGATGAGTAATGATATCATTGGATAGGTGGCTACACCATCTATCGTTTCCATATAACCTTTTACAAATTTTAGCATGATGTAATTATTTTTTTTCTGGGAGTAATGCTCCTGTTTCTTTTATTTTGATATCGGTACCTAATCGCTGTAAATAGGCGATTAAGGATACAATTTCACAATCTCTCATTTCAATAAATACTTCTCCGTTTTCGGCGGCATATTTTTTGTCGGCTTCATAACTTTTCGCAAAATCGGGATCTGCATATAAGTTTTTTTCAATTTTAGTGGCCTGCGAAGCCATATTTTCTTTTGCATGGGCAATGTCTTCCTTGGTATAAGGAACACCTAAGGTCACCATAGCTTTCATTTTATCTTCAATAGAAGACCTGTCATGTTTGTTTCTCACTAACCACGAATAGGAAGGCATTATCGAACCAGATGAGGTACTTTGTGGATCGTACATGTGGTTCAAGTGCCAGTTATCTGAATACTTGCCTCCAATACGTAATAAATCGGGTCCAGTACGTTTGCTTCCCCATAAGAAAGGATGATCATAGACGAATTCTCCAGCTTTGGCATATTCACCATAACGCTCTACTTCACTTCTAAATGGGCGTATCATTTGTGAGTGACAACCTACGCATCCTTCTCTAATATATAAATCTCGACCTTCTAGTTCTAAAGGGGTATAAGGCTTAACACTTGTAATGGTTGGGATGTTTGATTTTACCAATAAAGTGGGAATAATTTGAACAATACCACCAATTAAAATGGCTACCGTAGCTAGAATCGTTAATTGTACGGGTTTACGCTCTAACCAAGTATGGAATGTTTCACCAGATGTTCGCTTCTTAGATACTCTTGATAGGGGAGCAGCCTCAGCTAATTCATCCTCAACTTTACTACCTGTTTTTATGGTGAGCACTACATTGTAAATCATCACACAAGCACCGATGATATACATCGACCCTCCTATAGCACGCATCCAATACATCGGCATGATTTCGGCTACAGTTTCTAAAAAGTTACCATAAACTAATGTGCCATTCGGATTAAAGTCTTTCCACATCAAGGCCTGGGTGAATCCCGCAACATACATGGGTAGGGTATATAAAATGATCCCTAAAGTACCTATCCAGAAATGGAAATTGGCTAAACCTACCGATGCTAATCGCGTTTTAAACATTTTTGGAACCAACCAATAGATCATCCCAAAGGTCATAAAACCATTCCAAGCTAATGCTCCGACATGAACGTGAGCTATAATCCAATCACTAAAGTGAGCAATGGCATTTACATTTTTTAAGGAAAGCATTGGGCCTTCAAAAGTAGCCATTCCATAACCTGTAATGGCAACTACCATAAATTTTAGGGTAGGATCTGTTCTAACTTTATCCCAAGCACCACGAAGGGTCAATAAACCATTGATCATACCACCCCAAGATGGGGCTAATAGCATAATAGAAAATGCCACTCCTAAATTTTGTGCCCAATCGGGTAAAGCCGAATAAAGTAAGTGATGAGGTCCTGCCCAGATATAAATAAAAATCAGAGACCAAAAGTGAACAATAGAAAGTTTATAGGAATAAATGGGTCTATTGGCTGCTTTAGGCACAAAATAATACATCAGCCCTAAAAATGGGGTAGTTAAGAAAAACGCGACGGCGTTGTGGCCATACCACCATTGTACTAGAGCATCTTGCACCCCAGCATAAACAGAATAGCTTTTTAAAGCACTAACAGGTAGTGCTAAGCTATTAAATATATGCAATACAGCTACGGTTACAAAGGTGGCTAGGTAAAACCAAAGAGCAACGTATAAATGACGTTGTCTTCTCTTAATCATGGTGCCGATTAAATTGACGCCAAAAGCAACCCAAACTACGGCGATAGCAATATCAATAGGCCATTCTAATTCTGCATATTCTTTTGATGTGCTATAGCCTAAGGGTAAAGTAATGGCAGCAGCGACAATAATTAATTGCCAGCCCCAAAAATTAAAATTGCTTAAAAAATCGCTATACATTCGCGCTTTTAGCAAACGTTGCGAGGAGTAGTAAACTCCTGCAAAAATAGCATTACCAATAAAGGCAAAAATTACAGCATTGGTATGTAGTGGTCTTAAACGACCAAAACTCAGCCATGAGATGCCATCGGTGAGGTTGGGAAACATAAACATAAAGGCCAATAAAAGACCCACGGACATGCCTACAATACCCCAGAACATAGTTGCATAGAGGAACTTTTTAACGACTTTATTATCGTAATAAAACTGCTGTACTTCCATAATTAATTGTTTAAACTTTTATTTAGTTGGATAGGTTTACTTTTTGTTCTTTCAGGAGATTTTTTTACCAATTCATCTTCAAAAAGCATTCGCACAGAAGGGGTATAAGAATCATCATATTGACCACTTCGAACCGAAATGATAAATACAATAAAAAAGAAAACAGCAATACTAATGCTGATGGTTAACAATACATATATAACACTCATACCTAACTGAATTAGGTTGTAAAAATAAATGGATGAACTAGGGTATAAAATGACATTTATCAGGTTTGTTGCTTTATTTTAATTTTCTACCTAATAGGTTAGTGGCGATAGTGGTAAAGAGCACAATACTAATGGAACTTAAGGGCATTAGAATGGCTGCGATAACGGGTTGTAATTGTCCTGTTACAGCAAAAGACAAGCCAATTATATTATATAGAAAAGAGAAAATAAAACTCCATTTTATGATTCCTATTGCCTTTTTAGAGGCCTTTATATAGGTGTACAATTGTTTAAAGTTTGTGGCGTCTAACAGGGCGTCACATGCGGGAGAAAAAATATTCACATTTTCCGATATTGCTATGCCCACATTACTTTGTGAAAGGGCACCTGCATCATTTAAACCATCACCTACCATTAGTACTTTTTTTCCTTGGTCTTGTAGTGCTTTTATGAAGGCTAATTTATCCGTTGGCGTTTGATTAAAGTATAGGCGAGTTAGTTTGGGAAGCAATTGTTCTAGCCTAGCCTTTTCACCTTCGTTATCACCGGATAAAATGGCCAATTGCAGTGTTTCTGACATTGCATTAAAAAGCTCAGCAACTCCTGCTCTATAGTTATTTTTAAAAACAAAACAGCCTTTATAGGTTGCATTACTGCTGATATGAACCGCCGTATTTTCAATTTCCGCTTCCGCATGCTTTCCCACAAAATTGGCGGATCCAATTTTAATTTGGCTGTCGTTAAGCCTTCCTTTTATTCCTTTTCCAAGATGTTCTTCAAATTCGTCGAGGGTTACAATTTGATGTTGTGCGAGTAAATCGTATAGGCTTCGGCTCAAGGGATGATTCGACGCTCTAAGGGTGTTTTTTAAGAGTGATTCTTCCTGCGCTGAAAGTGGCATGCCTTCATAGGTGGCCATGCCCTTTTTTGCAGTGGTGATGGTTCCTGTTTTATCAAAAATGGCGGTGTCTATTTGTGCCAATTTTTCAATTGCCTGAGTGTCTTTTAAGTAGAATTTTTTTCTTCCAAAAATACGGAGCATATTCCCTAAAGTAAAAGGAGAAGCAAGAGCAATTGCACAAGGGCAAGCAATTATTAGCACCGATGTAAATACATTTATAACCTTGCTGGAATCAAAAAATAACCAAAAAATACTTGCGCAAAAAGCAATGGTCAATATCCCATAGGTAAAGCGTTTTCCAATACTATCAGTGAGGGTTTGAAAACTACTGGATTTGTCATTTTGGAAAACTGCATTACTCCAGAGTTGAGTTAAATAGCTTTGTGAAACCGATTTTAAAACATCCATTTCAATAGCGCCATTTAACTGTTTTCCACCTGCAAAAATTTTATCACCTGATGTTTTGTAAACAGGTTCAGATTCACCCGTTACAAAACTGTAATCTATTTTTGCATTACCATTAATTAAGATACCATCAACCGGAATTAATTCTTCATTACGTATTAATAATCGGTCGCCTTTTTTAATTTCATAAATCTGGGTAGTTTCCTCTTTTTCGTTGCCGTGTATTTTGGTTACAGCAATGGGAAAATAGGATTTATAATCTCGTTCAAAGGATAGAAAAGAATAGGTTTTCTGCTGAAAATATTTTCCAAGAAGAAGGAAAAATACTAAGCCAGTTAGGCTATCAAAAAAGCCAGGTCCCCAGTCAAAAATAATTTCAAAAGTGCTGCGTACAAAAAGCACAATAATGCCTAATGCAATCGGAACATCTATATTTAGTATTTTTGATCTAAGCCCTTTATAGGCCGAAATAAAGTAATCGCTACCTGCGAAAAAAACAACAGGTAATGAAAATACAAACATGAGCCATCTGAACGTATTTTCGTATTGATTTAACCAAAATTCACCCCCATTTGTTTTGCTGCTGGCGAGATCAAAATATTCTGGGAATGACAAAAACATCACATTTCCAAAAGCAAAACCTGCAACCCCTAATTTGTAAATAAGGCTTCTATTGATTGTTTTATCTTTAACATCGTAATCATTAAGCGAGATATAGGGCTCATAACCAATATGAGCCAGTAAAATAACAATATGTTTAAGTGAAGTATCCTTTGTAGAATAAGATACTCTAAGCATTTTTTTAGGGAAATCTACTTGAGAATTATTTATTGCTTTGTTTATTTTATTTAAATTTTCTAATACCCAAATACACGAACTACAATGAATATGTGGTATATAGAGATTTACAATTTGTAGCTGTGAATCATTAAATTCAGTCAGTTTTTCAATAATACTTTCAGCATCGAGAAAGTCGAATTTTCCTTCAATTGTTTTTGGAGTAGCCCCAGCAGCAGCTTGTAGCTCATAATAGTAGGATAAGTTATTCGTCGAAAAAATATCATAGACGGTCTTACACCCATTACAGCAGAAATTTTTAGCATCATATTGTATCAATTCTGTATCACAGGCTTCACCACAGTGATAACATTTTTTAGCATTCATATCCATTTGCATTATACCTATTACAAAGTTGGTAATCAGTATTTTAATTAAATATGACTTTTGTCATGTTTAGACATTTTAATAACTTGTAACTTCGTAGCGTCAGGTAAAATATTAGGTTATGGAAGATGGTATAGAAACAAGATGTGAACAATGCATTATTCGTCAATTCAACTCATTAAGAGCGATGAGTAAAGATGAATTGAAAAGAGTTTCTGATACGAAAATAACGAAGGTCTTAAAAAAGGGAGAATCGATTTTTCAAGAAGGAGAAAAGCTTAATGGTGTTTTTTGTGTTAGAGAGGGTATTTCTAAACTATCAAAACTAAGTCCAAACGGAAAGGATCAAATTGTAAAACTAGCAACAAAAGGGCAAGTTTTAGGGCAACGTTCGGTTATCGCCGAAGAAACTGCAAATCTTAGTGCAGTCGCTGTAAATGATATGCAGGTTTGCTTTATTCCTAAAGAAGGAATTCTAAATACTTTAAATACCAATCCTAATTTTGCAGTTGAAGTACTGCGACATATGGCACATGATTTAAAAGAGGCCGATGATGTTATTGTAAACATGTCTCAAAAAACGGTAAAACAACGTGTTGCCGAAGCCTTTTTATATATGAAAAATAATTTTGGTGAAGACAATGATGGTTTTCTAATGCTTACACTTTCAAGAGAAGATATTGCAAATGTTGTAGGTACAGCAACAGAATCATGTATTCGGATTATTTCCGAATTTAAAAAGAAAAAATTAATTAAAGCCTCAGGAAAAAAAATAGCTATAATCAACGAAAAAGGGCTTCATGATTTAATGGAACGTTAAAAACGCTAAATAAAAATCAAAGAATATAGTTTGTATATAATTTAAACTGACATTTATCATAGTTTTCATTTTGCACTTAAACTAGTTTTACTTCAAGTTTAAAATAGGCAAATGAAAAATATATTACTACCTACAGACTTTTCTAAAAATGCTTGGAATGCCATACAATATAGTATTGATTTATATAAAGATGAGCCATGCGTTTTCTATTTGCTAAACACATATACACCAAGTATTTCGACAAGTAGATTTATGGCTTCTGTATTGTATGAAGAAAGTTTGACTGTTGAAAACTATTCGAAAGAAGGATTGCAACATATATTAAATCGAATTCAAAAAAAGTATCATAATCCCTTACATAATTTTAAGACTATTTCATCATTTAGCTTGTTAGTAGATGAAGTTAGAGAAGTAATTGATGAATATAATATTGATATGGTAATTTTAGGAGCCAAGGGCGCTTCCGGATTAGCAGAAATTTTTATGGGCAGTAGTGCGGTAAGGATTATTAAAGCTGTTAAGAATTGTCCTGTTTTAGCAATCCCTAATCAATTTAAATTTAAAACCCCTAAAGAAATTGCTTTTGCTACTGATTTTAATAGATTTTATACCCAATCTGAATTGCAGCCTATAATAAATATGGTTAAGACTTTTAATTCGGTCTTACGAATAGTTCATGTTCAAAATGAAATTAAAGCATTAACAGAGCTTCAGCGATTCAATTTAAATATGCTTCGTAAATATTTTAAAGATATAGAATACTATATCCATACCGTGTCAGAACTCAATTCAATATCAAAAACATTAGAAATTTTCGCTAATGAATTAGAATTGCATTTATTAGCAATGCTTAATTATCAACATAGTTATTTGGAAGAGATTACCAGAGAACCAATTGTAAAACAATTAACTTTTCATACAAAAATACCTTTATTGGTTATTCCTGAAATAGGGATGAATAACTCTTTAAAAAATAAAAGGGATCAAAAAATATATCTATCTAGCCAACAATAAGGTTCATTTACGAGTTGGTAATTATTATGTTATACCTTTTATAAAATTCGAGGTAAACAAGGTAAGATTCATTAATTTTGTTAAAAACTAGATTATGAATCTTCCCAATACAGATCAAAAAAGAATCGTTATTATAGGAGGGGGTTTTGCAGGCATATCATTGGCAAAAAAATTGAGAAATTTGGATGCTCAAATTGTAATGATAGATAAACATAACTACCATACTTTTCAACCACTTTTATATCAAGTTTCTACAAGCGGGTTAGAGCCTGATTCTATTGCTTATCCGATTCGGAAAATTCTAAAAGAGCTAAATAATTTTTATTTTAGATTGGCAATAGTAGAAAAAATAAACCCAAAAACTCAAGAAGTAATTACCAACATTGGTCATTTGTCATACGATTATCTAGTAATGGCAACAGGAACTAAAACTAATTATTTTAACAACGAAAGTATTGCAAAACATGCAATGCCTATGAAAAGTGTACCGCAGGCATTAAATATAAGAAGTTTAATCCTGCAAAACTTCGAAAAAGCAGATGATAGTAAAGTAACGGAAGAGCGAAAATCACTTTTAAATTTTTGCATTGTTGGAGCTGGACCTACTGGTGTTGAGTTAGCAGGTGCTTTGGCAGAGCTAAAACAAAATGTTTTCCCTAAAGATTATAAGCATTTGAATATAGAAGAAATGGAAATTCATTTATTTGAAGGAGGAGCAAGAGTTCTTCCTCCAATGAGCGAGAAAGCTTCAAAAAAAGCGACGGAATTTTTAGAAAAGCTAGGAGTTAAAATACACCTAAATACCATTGTTGAAAATTATGATGGAGAAACTGTGACCATAAAAGGGGAGAGTGCATTAAGAACTAAAAATTTTATTTGGACTGCTGGTGTTACTGGAGCTTCTTTAGATGGATTTGCAAAAGAGAATATCATGGAACGCTTGAATCGGTATAAGGTAAATGTTTTTAACCAAGTAGAAGGCTATGAAAATATTTTTGCTATTGGTGATATTGCTTATATGGCAACTGAGAATTATCCAAAAGGTCATCCTCAAGTAGCGCAGCCAGCTATACAACAAGGAGAACATTTAGCTGAGAATTTTAAAAATCTTATAAAAAACAAACCATTAAAGCCTTTCAACTTTAATGATAAGGGCACAATGGCTACAGTTGGAAGAAATAAGGCTGTAGTAGATTTAAAAAAACTAAAATTTGGTGGTTTCTTAGCCTGGTTTATTTGGATGTTTGTACATCTTATGGCACTGGTTGGCTTTAGAAATAAGGTAATTGTGTTTTTTAATTGGGCTTATAACTATATCAATTATGATAAAGCAGCGCGATTAATTGTAAGACCATATAGTACAAAAGATTAAAAAGAGAGTACAATTTCATATATGTAAAAAACCTTTTCTATATTTGCATTGTTGTGTTGTACTTTGAAAGAAGTACAAGTTGTGGTAAAACATTCTATAATTTAGAATGCTAAAAACCGATGAAAGGCTTTCCTATTTGGGAGGCTTTTTTTGTTTTATAGATTAAAAAAAATATCGATTGCAATTTTGAACTTCTCTTAATAAAATCTTTATTTTAAAGTAATATTTTACATAATCTTTATTTTATTGTAATTTTAATAATGATATTTTAAACAATGTAAAATGCCTTTATATCATAAGTTAGGAAAAATACCTTCAAAAAGACATACAATTTTTAAAAAAGAAGATGGTACACTCTATTATGAACAATTATTTGGTACCATTGGTTTTGATGGGATGTCATCATTAATGTATCACTTGCATCGACCAACTCAAATTAAAGAAATAGGTGAGGCGATTGATATTTCTCCAAGGGCTGTGGTAGAATACAATATAAAATCACGTTTATTAAAAGGGTTTCATGTAACACCTACAGCAGATTACTTAGAAAGTAGAAAAACAGTCTTATTTAATTCAGATGTTCATATAGGTTTGGCTGCTCCCAAAGCATCAATGACTACCTATTTTTATAAAAATACAGACGCAGATGAATTGTTATTTATTCATAAAGGAACAGGAACATTAAAAACAATGCTTGGTGAAATTCCGTTTGAATATGGTGATTATTTAGTGATTCCTCGCGGAATAATTTATCAAATTCATTTTGATACCGAAGATAATCGGTTGTTAGTGACCGAAAGTTACCACCCAATATACACGCCAAAAAGATATAGAAATTGGTTTGGTCAGCATCTAGAGCATTCTCCTTTTTGTGAGCGTGATTTTAAGTTGCCTCAGAATTTACAGACTCATGATGAAAAAGGAGAGTTCTTAATTAAAGTAAAAAAACAAGGCCAATTGCATCATTTAACGTATGCAGCGCATCCATTTGATGTTGTAGGTTGGGATGGGTATAATTTTCCATACGGATTTTCAATACATAATTTTGAACCCATAACTGGTCGTGTTCATCAGCCGCCGCCAGTACATCAAACTTTTGAAACAAGTGCTTTTGTAGTATGCTCTTTTGTTCCAAGATTATACGATTACCATCCGCAGTCTATTCCTGCTCCTTACAATCATTCGAATATAGATTCTGATGAGGTATTGTACTATGTAGATGGTGATTTTATGAGCCGTAAAAGTGTTGAAGAAGGTTTTATTTCATTGCACCCAGCAGGTATTCCGCATGGTCCGCATCCAGGAACATATGAAGCGAGTATTGGTAAAACCAAAACTGAAGAATTAGCTGTGATGATTGATACGTTTAAGCCTTTGAAATTAACACAAGCTGCATTAGATATTGATGATGGGAAGTATTATAAATCATGGTTGGAATAATCAATCTAAACATTATGCATCACAAAATGAACTAATGAAGCTGCTAATTTTGCTGTTTGTCCATCTATATCATAAATTGGATTCATTTCTGCAATATCTAAACTGATTAATTTAGTAGAGTCAATAATGATTTTTAAACTTTCTAATACGATATCGGGAGAGAATCCCATAGGCGATGGAGCGCTCACTCCAGGGGCATAAGCAGATGAAAATCCGTCTAAATCTATTGTGGTATATACATAATCAACATCTTCAATAAATTGCATTAAAATTAGTTGAACATGCTCCAGATAATGCATGTTAAAATGATTAGTTTCAATATGTTTGACATCTAAATCTACTGCAGTTTCATAAAGCAATTTGTCGTTTGCATCTTTACGAATACCTAAGCATAAATAATTAAAGTTGGATTGTTGCTCAATTGCATCTTTAGCAATTTGATAAAAAGGAGTTCCTGAGGTATTTTCATTTATATTAGAACGTAAATCAAAATGCGCATCAAAATTAATAATGCCTACTTTTTTATCTCCAATATGCTTTTTAATTCCATTATAATGACCAAAAGCAACATCATGACCTCCACCTAAAACAATTGGAAAAATATTTTTACCTAATAGATCTTTTATTTTTTCAGCAAATAAACTTTGTGTTTTCTCTAAATTAGAATCAGTACATAAGATATTTCCAAAATCTATGAATTGTGTTTCTGTATGGAGATGATTTGGAAATCTACCCAAAGATTTTCTAATCGCATCTGGGCCCTTTTCTGCACCAATTCTACCTTGGTTTCTTTTTACACCTTCATCACAAGCATATCCTATAAGAGCAATGGTTTTTGAATTCTTTTCTGGAACAAACTCATTAATTTCAATACACACTACTTTTTCATGCATATAAAGTTTTTGGTCAGATATTCTGCCGGTCCATAAGTCGGGGGAAGTTTTTTTATAATCCATCATCATCATTCAAGAAATAAATCCTCTAATAGAGAATTATCGACAAAGTTAGGAATTGTAACTTTTAATTCAGGATTTCTATCCATTTCTCGTTGAATGGCAAAATTTGCTTCTTTATTTCTAGCCCAGCTTCTGCGTGAAATCCCGTTAGTCACATCATAAAAAAGCATACTTTCTAGTCGTTTATTTGCTTCTTCTGAGCCATCTAAAACTAAACCAAAACCCCCATTGATAACTTCTCCCCAGCCAACTCCACCTCCATTGTGGATCGACACCCAGGTAGCGCCTCTAAAACTATCACCTATTACATTATGGATAGCCATATCTGCCGTAAATTTACTGCCATCATAAATATTACTGGTTTCTCTATAGGGTGAATCGGTACCACTTACATCATGATGATCTCTTCCTAAAACTATAGGTGCTGAAATTTCTCCAATTGCAATTGCGCGGTTAAAGGCATCCGCAATTTTAACTCTCCCTTCAGCATCGGCATATAAAATTCTTGCTTGAGAACCAACTACAAGGTTGTTTTTATCAGCCTCTTTTATCCATGTGATATTGTCTTGCATTTGTTGTTGGATTTCTTTAGGAGCCGTTTTCTTTATATCTTCTAAAATACGGTGAGCAATAGCATCTGATTTTTTTAGATCTTTTTTATCGCCAGAAGTACAAACCCATCTAAAGGGTCCAAATCCATAATCAAAGCACATCGGTCCCAAAATATCTTGAACATAAGAAGGATACTTAAAATCGATTCCGTTTTCAGCCATTACATTCGCTCCTGCTCTTGAGGCTTCTAGCAAAAAGGCATTACCATAATCAAAAAAGTAGGTGCCTTTATCGGTATGTTTATTTATTGATGCAATTTGCCGCCGTAACGATTCTTGAACCTTTTTTTTGAAAAGCTCAGGATTAAAGACCATTAAATCATTCGACTCTTCAAAAGATAAGCCTACAGGGTAATAACCACCAGCCCATGGGTTATGTAATGACGTTTGATCAGAACCTAAATGAATAAAGATATCTTCTTCATAAAAACGTTCCCATATATCAACAATGTTACCTATATACGCTATAGAAATAATTTCTTTTTCGGCTTGTGCTTTTTTTGTTCGAGCTACTAAATCTTCTAAATTATTGAGTATAACATCGACCCATCCTTGTTTGTGTCTTTTTTTTGCTGCTTCTGGATTAATTTCTGCACAAATAGTAATACAACCTGCAATATTTCCTGCTTTTGGTTGTGCACCACTCATTCCGCCTAAACCCGCTGTTAAGAATATTTTTCCAGCCGGATGTTCATTTTTTTGTAATACTTTCCGAAAAGCATTCATTACTGTTATGGTTGTGCCGTGTACAATTCCTTGTGGTCCAATATACATATAAGATCCAGCAGTCATCTGCCCGTATTGAGTAACTCCCAAAGCATTGAATTTTTCCCAATCATCAGGTTTTGAATAATTCGGAATCATCATGCCATTAGTAACAACGACTCTTGGAGCTTCTTTTGAAGATGGAAATAAGCCCATTGGATGACCAGAATACACATGTAGTGTTTGTTTATCAGTCATAGTAGCCAAATATTTCATTGTGAGTAAATACTGTGCCCAATTTTGAAACACAGCACCATTACCACCATAAGTAATTAATTCTTCAGGATGTTGTGCCACTGATGGGTCTAAATTATTCTGGATCATTAGCATAATACCAGCAGCGTGAATTGTATTATATGGATACTGATGTATTGGACGCGCATATAAATCATAGCTTGGCTTAAACCTATGCATGTATATTCTTCCAAATGAAGAAAGTTCAAAAGCAAATTCTTTTGAAAGTTCAGAATGCCAAGTTTTTGGAAAATAGCGTAAAGCATTCTTAATAGCTAGTTTTTTTTCTTCAATAGACAGCAAATCTTTTCTTTTTGGAGCATGACTAATTATAGAAGAATATTCTTTTTTATTTGGTAAATCTGTTGGAATTCCTTGAAGTATTTGTTCTTTGAAAGTCATCTTACTCACTATTTTGATTAAAGAATTAAAGTTTACGACCTATGTTTATCAAAAACTAACTTTCCTTTTTTAAAAACCATACAAGGTTTAAATGAACCTTGATTGTATAGAATTTCGTTATAATTATCAGTATGAAATAAAACAAAATCAGCTAAAAATCCTTCGGTTAATTGACCTCTATCGCTAAGATTTAAGGCTGCTGCTGCACGAAAAGTTATGCCTGCAAATATTTCAGCATTCGTTAGTTTTTCAAAAGTTTGTAAAATAGCAGCTTGAGCCAATAAATCACCCATAGGAGCAGAGCCTGGATTATGATCACTGGCAATAGCCAAAGTACAACCTGCATCTAAAAGTTTTCTGGCAGGAGCAAAATTGCATCCCAATCCTAAAGAAGCGCCTGGTAAGGCAGTGGCAATGACATTGCTCTGAGCTAAAAGTTCGATTTCTTTAGCTGTTGAAGCTTCAAGATGATCTGCACTTATGGCTTTAAATTCTACTGCAATTGCGCTCCCTCCTGTAGAAAATTGATCTGCATGTACGGTAATATCAAACCCCATTTCATTAGCTTTTTTAAAATAGGGACTAATGTCTACTTTAGAAAAAGCACTCTCTTCTATAAATGCATCAATGCGATTGGTTAATTTTTCATCTTTTAGAATAGGGAACAAAACAGTGCTTATTTCTAGTAAATAGTCAGAAGCACTCCCTTTATAATCTTTTGGGAGCATATGAGCTGCTAAACAGGTAGGAATTAAATCAATAGCAATTTCCGCATTTGCAGCATTTATCGTGCGTAGTATTTTTAACTCTTCTTCAACCGATAGCCCATATCCACTTTTAACTTCAATAGTTGTAACTCCATTTTTAAGATGCTGTTTCACTCTTTTTAAAGTCTTTTTAATCAATTCTTCGGCAGTAGTTTTACGTGTTTGATTCACGGTATCCCATATTCCTCCACCTGCATTTGCAATTTCTAAATAGCTTTTTCCAGCATTTCGTAGGGCATAATCGTATGCTCTAGAGCCACCAAAACAGATATGGGTATGTGCATCTATAAAACCAGGGAGGCAAACATGGTTACCTTCTAGTTGGAGAATTTCTGTTTCTTCTTTAATAACTTCGGATAATAAATGGCTAAAACTATCAATTTCTTTTATTTTTTCATTTTGGATTAAAATCCCAGCATCTTCTATAATAGGAAGTTGTAGATCAGAAATGGCACCTTTTAGCGGGATTCCTCCCATGGTTAAGAGTTGCTTAAATGGACCTATTAAAATATTTTTTTTCATGTAATTAATATACTTCAAATTCATCAGAATATTTAGTTTTCAATGAGACGCCTTCTTCTTGACTCACTTCCTCAATCACATTTATAATGGTTTTGTCTTTGATCATTGTAATCCCCTTTTCAATATCCTTTGCAAAAACGCGATCTTTATCTGCAAAAGCAACTTTTTGACGTATCGCTTTATGAATTTCCTCTAAAAAAATGCCAGATTTCATAGGTTTCCTAAACTCAAAAGCTTGAGCAGCAGTTAATAATTCTATTGCCAGAATTTTTTCTACATTTTCTATTACTTGAATCGCTTTTCTGCCTCCAATTGAGCCCATACTCACATGATCTTCTTGCCCTAATGAAGTAGGAATGCTATCTGCACTAGAAGGAAAACACAGTCCCTTATTTTCACTTGCCAAAGCTGCAGTTGTGTATTGTAGAATCATGTAACCAGAATTGATGCCTGTTTCTTTCATTAGTAATTTTGGGACACCAGGACTATTTCCCTCCAAAGCTAAATAAATTCTTCGATCAGAAATATTGCCAATTTCAGAAGCTGCTAGGCAGGCATAATCTAAGGCCATAGCTAAAGGTTGTCCGTGAAAATTACCGCCGCTAATAGTCAATTTTTCGTCTATAATTATTGGATTGTCTGTAACGGAATTTAGTTCTACTTCCACCAATTCTTTTAAATGTAACCATGCATTACGCGAAGCACCGTGTACTTGTGGCATACAACGAAGTGAATACGGATCTTGAACACGATCACAATCTATATGATCTTCCATAATCTCCGAACCTTTTAATAGTCGCTTGATCCGCTTTGCTACATGAATATTGCCTTTAAAAGGTCGTAAAGCATGTAATTCATTAAAAAATGGTTTTACAGAACCTTGTAAACCTTCAATCATCATTGCCCCAATAATATCTGCTTGGGTGAGGATGTTATGCAATTTTTCGACTACTTTCACCGCATGAGCAGCAATAAATTGCGTGCCATTAATGAGCGCCAAACCTTCTTTTGGTCCTAATGTTAAAGGTGTAAGACCCGCTATTGTAAAGAGTTCAGAAGTATCAATAACAATTTCTTTATAAACTACTTTTCCTAAACCTATTAAGGGTAAGAACAAATGTGAAAGTGGAGCTAAATCACCCGAAGCGCCAACAGAACCTTGAGATGGAACTACAGGTATAGCATCATTTTCTATATGCCAAATTATTCGTTCTAATGTGGCAACGGCTATACCAGAATATCCTTTTGCTAATGATTGCGCTTTTAAGATCAGCATCAATTTTGCAATCTCGTTAGCAATTGGAACACCAACACCTACACTATGACTTTTAAGAATATTTGTTTGTAGTATTTTGGTTTCTTCTTTCGATATTTTAGTAGTACAAAGTGGGCCAAAACCTGTATTAATACCATATACGGCTTCTCCTTTTTCGATAATAGCAGCAACTATTTTGGCACTATCTGTAATTTTTTTTTGTGTATCTTTTGATAAGATGATTTTTGTTTTTCCTTTAGAAATACTAATAGCGGTACTAGAAGTAAGCCAGTCTTCTCCTAATTGAAATATTTTTGGTGCAGTGCTCATCAGAATTTGTTTTGTATTCTAAAATTATTATTTAATTTTAATAATTACCAATACTAAATTTATCATTATTCAATAACTATGAGTTATCAACTAGAGCTGCGTCATTTTAAATATTTTTTGGCTGTTGCTGATGAATTGCATTATCGAAAAGCTGCTGAAAAACTATTTATTTCACAACCAGGATTAAGTCGGCAAATAAAACAAATGGAAGAAATAGTAGCAACGCCATTATTTGTGCGCAATAAGAAAAAAGTGGCACTTACTCCTGCCGGAGCATATTTAAAAATGGAGGTGGAGTTTATTTTGAATCATTTAGAAATAACCAAAAAACAACTTAAATTAATTTCGGATGGAAATTTTGGAGAAATTAGAATTGGTTTCTTGGGTTCTGCTATGCAAACGGTAGTACCCGATTTATTATTGAAATTAAAGGAAAGATTTCCTCAAA
>TARA_R110002051_G_scaffold76176_2_pt1 | contig 32341 bp, 27 predicted proteins | sample TARA_R110002051 | Tara Oceans TARA_R110002051 (sample SAMEA4397023) | marine metagenome | biome: Polar Biome; feature: [MES] marine water layer (ENVO:01000295) within the mesopelagic zone...; material: water (ENVO:00002006), including particulate matter (ENVO:01000060) such as...... | reverse complement strand
GCCGTGAAAGGGCGGTGTCCTAGGCCACTAGACGAAGGGGACACAGTTCCGGACTTCACAGTGCCAGGTATTAGCCTGGCTACTTGCTGCTGCTTGGCGGTTGCCTTGTTCGCTGCAAGTGGCGCGCATTTTATGCATGCACCGTAGTAGCGTCAAGCCCCAAGTCGATCTTTTTTCAGGTATTTCCACCAAACCAGCCTGACATGGCGCCAACAGCAACATGAGTAGCGCGGTTAGTGGGAACGGCCTTTTGCGATGAAACCTTTCTTAACGGCCCTGATTGTGGCATAAAGTTCAGCGATAGCTCCTGGAAAAAAGAGAGATATTCCGTGTCCCCCTTACTCATCGGTATCCTGGTCGCAGGCGGCGTTCTTATTCTGCTCAGCATTGGTTTCATCAACCACAGTCTGGAGCAAACCAAGCTTGAGCGTGCACGGCTCACTGCTGAGCTGAATGCACGGCTGAACATTTGCCAGACTACCGGCAGTCAATTGCCTGGTCAGTTCATGAGCCCCGAGCTGAAAAAAATCCTGATCAGCTATGAAGCGCATTTGCTCGGGAAGCTGCTACGCGTAGACCGCAAAAACCAACGGGCACAACAGCAACTCGATGCCAGTCGGAATTTACTCGCGCAAACAGATATCCCGGTCGACAACGCTCCGCTGAAAATTGATAACCCGGTCGCGGCCAAGGAAGTACGCTCGCAGCTGGAAAACCTGCAGCATCTGCTGACCCAAGCGCACCACGACGGAGTACTCGACAAGGCGAGCCTGCAGCAATGGTCGGTGCAGATTCGCCAGCAACTGATCGCCCTCGCATTAGACATGTTCCAGATCATCGCCGAACAAGCCATGCGGGAAAACAAGCCGCGCGTCGCCAAACTGCAATATGAGCGCGCAATCACTTACCTGAACAATCTCAAAAGCCCCGCGTACACTCAAGAGCTTGAGCGCTACAAGCATTTAATGAAGATGGCCGAGATAGCCACCATTCGTGCCGAACAGGCCAACACTGGCGACTCCAGTGAGTTGACTGCCGGCTTGCAGGAATTGGAGCAAAGCGACGCGTCCTGGAAGAAAAAAGCGGTCTACGACGACTGATTCCTCGTCTGCACCGCATCCTACCCAACCTCAGCCAACGGATTCCTGCATGGCCCTGACCCTGTACGGCGCAATACTCTCGCCCTTTGTACGCAAGATTCGCATCCAGCTCGGCGAACAGAATATCGCCCACGCGCATGTGCCGGTGCCACCCATGCAACAGCCCGATTGGTATTATGCGATTAGCCCGCTGGGCCGCATCCCGGCGATACAGGATGGCGAGGTCGCGCTAGCCGACTCGGCGGTAATCGCTCAGTACCTGCACGAAACCTACCCCGGCTCTACGCTATACGGCCACAACAGCGTAGAAGCCGCCCGAGTGCGCTGGCTGGAGAAATACGCCGACTACGAGCTCGCCGCCTACGCCACCTTCACCGTATTCAGCCAGCGCTTTCTGGAGCCGCTCAAGGGCGGCCATACCGACGAGGAAGCGGTTCAGGCCGCATTGCACGACCAGTTGCCGCCACTGTTTGACTATCTGGAGAGAGAGCTGGGTGAACAGCGTTACTTCCTTGGCGAAACCTTCAGCATGGCGGACATTGCCGTCGTCTGCCAACTGATCAACCTGGCCCACGTTGGCGCACTGATCGACGAGCAACGCTGGCCCGGCCTGGCCTCACTGCTTAGCAGAGCAACCGGGCGCAGCACCATCAGCGGGCTATTGCCCGCCGAGCACCAATTGGTCGCCAAATACACAGCCCGGCGTCAGGCGCCAGCCTGACCTCGCTCCAGCAACTGCCGGCCCACCCAGGCACGGGCAAACTGGCTGGCACACCGGCCGTTTCGGTTACCGCGCGATAACGCCCAGCGTAACGCCTCTAGTTGTAGCGCGTCATTCCAGGCCCAGTCGAGCTGATACTGGGCGGCAACTTCCTTCAGCCAGTGCTGCACCACCGCAAGGTAATGCTCTTGGCTAAACGGATAAAACGACACCCACAGCCCGAAGCGGTCGGACAGTGCTATTTTCTCTTCTATTGCCTCCCCCGGATGCAGCTCGCCATCGACCATCTGTGCCGCTTGATTGTCGCTGCGGTGCTCCGGCAACAAGTGCCGGCGATTCGAGGTGGCGTATAACAGCAGATTCTCCGGGGCGGTCTCTACACTGCCGTCAAGTACCGTCTTCAGGGTTTTATACGCACTGTCATCCGCTTCAAACGCCAGGTCGTCGCAAAACAGCAGGAAGCGCCAGGGTAGTCCACGGATTTGTTCGACCAGGGCCGGCAAATGCAGCAAATCGGTTTTGTCGATTTCAATCAACCGCAAGCCTTGGTCGGCATATTCAGCCAGCAAGGCCCGTACCAGCGAAGATTTGCCCGTCCCGCGAGCGCCCCAGAGCAACGCGTTATTGGCCGGCAGGCCGGTGACGAACTGCCGGGTATTGGCCTGCAGCAGGCTCTTCTGTCGATCAACACCAATCAAGTCCTGAAGATGCGCTTCACTGCCGATCAACAGCGGTCGCAGCCAACCACCCGAACCCTCCGCCATCCAGCGTGCGGCTTGGGTGTGCTGCCAATCGATCGTAACCGGCCGCGTTTGATCCGCCTGCTCGAAACGGTCTATAACCGCGAGCACGCGCTGCATAAATTGCTGCGCCGAGATTTCTGACATACTGTTCTCCAAATACACAAAGAATGCCACGCAACTGACATGACCACCAAGCCTGGCCAGCAAGCGTCTCCGAGAGTGCACACTCGGGCAAAGCTGAACTAAGCTCATGGCCAGACTAGAGCAGACGGACACGCATGAATATTCGCTTTACTGACCGCCTTTCCTTCAAGCAAACCCGTCTTGGCGTACTAGCTGCATTTATACTTGGAACCCTCTTGGGGTTAGTTCAGGTCATGGTCGATTATCGCGCAGAAAATGCCGCCATCGACAACGAAATCCGAGCCCAGATCAACGTCAGCCTGGGGCCGGCCTCGCGGATTGCTTACAACATTGACGCCGAATTGGCCCTGGAACTGGTCAACGGCTTGCTCAGAGCCCCTCCGGTAATCCGCGCCGAGATCATCGACAACAATGCCGTTGCACTGGCCAGTGTCAGCCGCCCCATGGCCAGCAGCCCCTACCGACCCGTAAGCGATGCATTATTCGGCCGGCGCCGCACCTATTCCCAGCCGCTACTTGTCAACCACGCGCCCAACGAGTTGCTCGGTCATCTGGTCATCGAAGTAGACACCTTCCACCAGGGTGCCAATTTTCTGCGCAGGGCTGGCCTGACCATGCTCTCGGGTTTCATTCTCAGTCTGGTATTGTCGCTGGTGCTCATGGTGCTTTTTTACGCCATGCTGACCAAACCCCTGGTGCGCTTGATTGACGACTTGCTCAACATGAATACCGAGGGCGACGACCGCAGCCGCCTGCCCTGCCCCGATCACCACGAGCGTGATGAGATCGGCGCACTGGTCGAAGTGATCAACCGTCAACTGCAAAGCATCGATGTGACCATGCGCCAGAAGCTACGCGCCGAGGAACGGCTGCGGCAATACCTGGAAGAGCTGGAAATCATCGTCGAGGCGCGCACCACCGAACTGCAGGAAACCAATGCCCAGTTGCGCCGCTCCAACCAGGATCTGGAAACCTCGCGTGAAGAAGCCCTCGGCATGGCCCGGGCCAGGTCGGCCTTCCTGGCAAGCATGAGCCACGAAATCCGTACCCCGATCAATGGATTGCTGGGCATGATCGGGCTGACGCTGGATAGCCCTCTGAGTAGCGAACAGCGCCAGCAACTGACCATCGCCTACGACTCGGGCAAGGTCCTGGTAACTCTGCTCAACGACATTCTCGACCTATCGAAGTTCGAAGCCGGCAAGTTGCAGCTGGAGGCCATCCCCTTTGACCTCGGCACCTTGCTGGAAGACACCGCCAATCTGTTATCGCAAAATGCCGGCAAGCAGGGCGTGGAGCTCACCTGCCGCATAGATCCGCTGCTGCCAGGCCTGTTGGTCGGCGATCCGACCCGCGTGCGCCAGATCGTCAGTAACCTGCTGTCCAATGCCTTGAAGTTTACCGAGCATGGCTACGTCGCAGTGCAAGTCGAACTGGAACCGCTGGTCAAGGGCGGCCAGCAGGTGCGCATCAGCGTGCGCGATAGTGGCATAGGTATCGCCGAAGAGGCGTTAGAGAACATCTTCTCGCCCTTTACCCAGGCCGACGCGCAGATTTCCCGCCGCTTCGGTGGCACCGGGCTGGGGCTCGCGCTGTGCAAGAGCCTGACCGACGCGATGCAGGGTCAGTTGACGGTAGAGTCCGCGCCAGGCCAGGGCAGCACCTTTAGCGTTACGCTGCCCGCCGTTACCCATCAACAGGCAGCCACATTCGAGTACCCGCCGCCCTGCAGTGTGGTGATCTGGAACCAACAAGGGCGGCTACAGGGGCGAATTCTGTATGAGATGCTGCGCCACTGGCGCCTCAACTGCCAACTGCTCGATTACAACCCCAATCAACTGTCCAGTATGAGCACGCCCGACGCCGATCTCTGGCTACTGGACAGCACACACCTGGCGCACCACCTCAAGCAGCAGCCTGCCCCGCCACGCTTGCTGGTCTGCCCCTATGCGCAACTACTGGATGCCGAGCAGGCGGCCAGCCTGAATATAGCGCACCAGGTGCCGAGCCCGCCGGCCCGAGCGCGGCTGGCCAAGGCCATCGAGCGTGCACTGGGCGGCCAGGATCAGGAAGCAGAAAAGGCCCAGAGCGAGCCGGTGAAAACCGGCAAACGTATTCTTCTGGTCGAGGACAACATCGTCAATCAGATGGTTGCCAAAGGCATGCTGACGCGGCTGGGCCATGAGGTAGAGGTGGCCGAACAGGGGGAAGCGGCATTGGCCAGGCTGGAGACCGGCCACTATGATCTGGTCCTGATGGACTGCAACATGCCGGTCATGGATGGTTACGAGACCAGCCGAAGAATGCGCGCCGACCTGCGCTGGCGCAGCATTCCCATCATTGCACTGACGGCCAACGCGCTGCAGGAAGACCGCCAGCGCTGCGAGGCCGCAGGCATGAACGACTATTTAGCCAAGCCGTTCAAGCGTGAAGACCTGCAAGCCCTGCTCAGCACTTGGCTACCAAGCTAAGGTGCTACTTCAATAGGGCTTCGATATCGCCGGTCAAGTCATCCGGGCTGGTACTGGGTGCATAGCGTTTGAGCACCTGACCATCCGCGTTTACCAGAAACTTGGTGAAATTCCATTTGATCCCTTTGGTGCCGAGCAAGCCTGGTGCTTCTTGCTTGAGGCGAACGAACAGCGGATGCGCCTTGTCACCGTTAACATCCACCTTGCTGAACAGCGGAAAGCTGACACCGTAATTAAGTTCACAGAACTCGGCTATATCGCTCTCACTACCCGGTTCCTGTGCACCAAACTGGTTGCAGGGAAAGCCGACCACGCGCAAACCACGCTCGGCATAATTTTTCCATAAGGCTTCCAAGCCCTTGTACTGGGGCGTAAATCCGCATTTGCTGGCGGTATTGACGATCAAGTAAGCCTTGCCCTGCAGATCGGCCAGGCGAGTTTCCTGGTGGTCGATCGTCGTGCAGGGGATATCCAGTACCGTGTCGGTCATGAGCGTGGCTCCAGGCGCAGGCAGATGGAATTGATGCAGTAACGCAGCCCGGTAGGTGGCGGGCCATCAGGAAATACATGGCCCAGATGCGAGTCACAGCCGGCGCAGGTGACTTCAGTGCGCTGCATGCCGTGACTGTGATCGTCCACCTCGTTGATCAGCTCTTCGGCAATTGGCGCGTAATAACTCGGCCAACCGCAGCCGGCGTCAAACTGCGTCGCCGTATCAAACAGTGCCGTGTCACAGGCTACACAGTGGTAAACACCCGGAGTCGTATTAGCGTAATAGGCGCCGGTAAACGGGCGCTCGGTGCCTTTCATCCGGCACACCTGGAACTGGGCATCATCAAGCTGTTCACGCCAGGCGTCCTCGGTCTTTATGACTTTCTTCATGATTCACTCCTCGGATGGTGTTGTCGGACTTTCCCAGTCAGGGCCGCACAACGTATGATGCTGGTTTTATCCACAATCGGACAGCCCCCAGGGAAAGTACCATGCAGGTTAGCAAGTCGAATAAATTGGCCAATGTCTGTTATGACATCCGCGGACCGGTTCTGCGCCACGCCAAACGCCTAGAAGAAGAAGGCCACCGTATTCTCAAACTGAATATCGGCAACCCTGCGCCCTTCGGTTTCGAAGCGCCGGAAGAAATCCTCCAGGACGTTATTCTCAACCTGCCCACTGCCCAGGGCTACAGCGACTCAAAGGGGCTGTTTGCAGCCCGCAAAGCGGTCATGCATTACACGCAGACCAAGAACATTGCTGGCGTGACGATTGAAGACATCTATCTCGGCAACGGCGTCTCCGAGCTGATCGTGATGTCCATGCAGGGCCTGTTGAACAACGGCGACGAGGTGCTGATTCCCGCACCCGACTACCCACTATGGACTGCCGCCGTGAGTCTGTCCGGTGGCAAGCCGGTGCATTACCTGTGCGACGAGCAGGCCGACTGGTATCCGGATATCGACGATATCCGCAGCAAGATCACCCCGAACACCCGCGCCATGGTCATCATCAACCCGAACAATCCGACCGGGGCGGTCTATTCGCGGGATATGCTCGAGCAACTGGTGCAGGTCGCCCGCGAGCACAACCTGATTCTGTTCGCCGACGAAATCTACGACAAGATTCTCTACGATGGTACCGAGCACGATTCAGTCGCGGCCCTGGCCCCCGACGTGCTGTGCCTGACCTTCAATGGCCTGTCGAAATCCTATCGGGTGGCGGGCTTCCGCTCCGGCTGGATGATCATCAGCGGCCCCAAACACAATGCCCAGAGCTATATCGAAGGTATCGATATCCTCGCTTCCATGCGTCTGTGCGCCAACGTGCCGGCGCAGCATGCAATTCAGACAGCCTTGGGTGGTTATCAAAGCATCAATGACCTGATTCTGCCCGGTGGACGCCTGCTGGAACAGCGTGATGCCGCCTGGGAAATGCTTAACGACATTCCTGGCGTCAGTTGCACCAAGCCCAAGGGCGCGCTCTATCTGTTCCCGAAACTGGATCCAAAGGTCTATCCGATCCATAACGATGAAAAGATGGTGCTCGACCTGCTGCTCCAGGAAAAAATTCTGGTCGTCCAGGGCACCGCCTTTAACTGGCCATGGCCTGACCATTTCCGCATCGTCTCGCTACCACGCAAAGACGACCTGGAAATGGCCATTAGCCGGATCGCCAATTTTCTCAAGACCTACCGTCAGTAGTCAGCCGGGTACCCAGGAGTTGCGGCATGGCCGATCTGCATATCGAGGACTTTTATCAGGACGTCGCTGGCATCCTGCTGGGGCTGTACAACAGCTTCCCGCGCCCGACCACGCTGTTTGTCAGTGACCTGGTTGGCGAACTGGAACCGGATGCCTTTGGCGTACCAGCCCCTCGGCACCTGGCCTGCTTCAGCGCCATGTTATGGCTGGCTGATGAAGGCTTCCTGCGCTATACCGAGGCGATTCGTCAGGAAGCCATTGATCAATGCTGTTTGACCGAGCGCGCTTTTGTACGCCTGGCCACACCGGTCAAGGCGTTTCACGACGACGCCCTACCACCCAGCATAGCCAGACAACGCGCAACCCTGGCCCAGCAACTGCGTGATGCGCGGGCCAGTCAGTCGTCGACCCACCTGGCCAATGTGGTTCAGCACTGCTTCCAAAGTCCAGCCTAGACGCTTTGAACTAGAGCGCTTGCACTACACGATTTGAAATAGACTGGCGATTGAAAGGCGCACGGAAAGACCCAATATAACCACACACAAGATCCGGACGCTCTGCCTATGGGAAGCAGGTGCGGTGCCCGGCAGAGTTTTCATTACTGGAGTTTCACCACATGATGCGCATCTTTTTGTTCCTGGCAACCAACTTGGCGGTGGTACTGATCGCCAGTATTACCCTGAGCCTGCTCGGAGTCGGCAGTATTCACGACGGCCAGGGCGGCATGAACCTGCAAGCGCTATTGATTTTCTGCGCGGTGATCGGCTTTGCGGGCTCCTTTATTTCGTTGCTTATCTCCAAGTGGATGGCCAAACGCAGTACTGGCGCGCGGGTGATTGAAACCCCGGCCAACCGTCAGGAGCAGTGGCTGATGGATACCGTCGCGCAACTGGCCAAACAGGCCAATATCGGTATGCCAGAAGTGGCGATTTTCCCCTCGCGGGCACCCAACGCCTTTGCCACCGGCTGGAACAAGAACGCCGCCCTGGTAGCGGTGTCTGACGGCATGCTGCAGCGCTTCAGCCCGAACGAAGTGAAGGCGGTCATGGCCCACGAGATTGGCCACGTAGCCAACGGCGACATGGTTACCCTGTCGCTGATCCAGGGCGTGGTCAATACCTTCGTGATGTTCTTCGCCCGCATCATCGGTAGTTTCGTTGACCGCGCCGTCTTCAAGAACGACAGCGGCCGTCCCGGCATCGGTTACTTTATCGCGACCATTTTTGCCGAACTGGTGCTGGGTATTCTGGCCAGCATTATCGTCATGTGGTTCTCGCGCCAACGGGAATTCCGTGCGGATGCAGCCGCCGCACAACTGGCCGGTAGCGCCAATATGATCGCCGCGCTCGAGCACCTGCGCGCGGAACAAGGTATTCCGGTAGAGATGCCCGGTGAAATGGTCGCCTTTGGTATCAACGGCAGCCTGAAAAACGGCCTGGCCGGCCTGCTGATGACCCACCCGCCGCTGGAACAACGCATCGCCGCGCTGCGGGCTGGCAACTTCCGCTAAAACAAGCTTTAAGCTGCAAGCTAAAAACAAAACCTGCGAAGCCTAGGCTTCGCAGGTTTTTTTGTGGGGTTTGCTTGTAGCTGACCGCTCCGCGCTAGCTGGCCTGCCAACTGGCAGGGTAGAGCATCTCCTCGCGATAGCCACTGAGCACCCGGCGCAGTCCGGTTAGCTCTTCATCAAGCTGCGAATCGCCGCTATCCAGCAGGAACGGCCTGCCTGCCAAGGTTTTGAGTTTGCTTTTGGTCGCAACCACCAACAGATTCTGCGGGCCGGCGGCGCGCACTATACGCGGTGAGATCTGCTGATTGCCGCGGCCGAGGATGTGGCCCTGACCACCAATGGCAGTGACCAGGATGCGTACTTTTTCTGCATCCTGCAGCAGCTCCCATAATTGCTGCTCGGTCACATCGCGGCCGATCAGTTGGCCACCTCGCATGACGTCCACGCCCAGCAGCGACCCTTCCAACCCCAGGGCCTCCAGCAAGCCCAAGGTGGTCGAGCCTGGGCCCATCACCCAGGTCACCCCTTCGCCCTCCTCCTGCAGCCCGGCAGCGATGTCGTCGAGAACCAGGGTCTCCTGTTCGCGGCCACCCTGTTTCACCTGCTGGACGAAACGTCCCTCTTCCGGAATCGACAGCTCGCCGTAATGGCGGGTGCGCACCTGCCCCTCACGGAACGCTGCTTCGTCAATATCACGCACGTCAGCGGCGCCCAAGCGCACCAGCTCGCCCTTGACCAGCAAGGCCACTAGCTCGCCGGCCGCACGCGGGTTGACCGCGTAGACGCCCGAGTGAATCTTCACCCCAGCCGGGATGCCCAGCACCAATTGCCCAGGCCCTGCGCTATTGCAAATATTCCGCGCGGTGCCATCGCCCCCGGCAAACAACAACAGGTCGACGCCCAGTGCCTGGATCTCCCGCGCCAGGCGTTCGGTATCCTCGGCAGCCGTTTGCTCGCCAACCAGCTCGCCGACCACCTCATGCTCAAAGCCCAGCTCTGCAAGCAACGTAGCGCCCATCAACCCCGGCGCGGCCAGTATCTTTAGCTGCTCGCGCAGCGGTCGCAACACCTCCAGGGCGACCCGCACACGCTGTTGCGCCAGCGGCTCCACACCCATTGCCAGCGCCTGCTCGGCAACACCGTCCGAGCCCTTGAGCGCAGCACGGCCACCCAGGCCTGCGAGGGGGTTGATAATCAGACCCAAACGAAATATCGGCGTCATAAAACCTCTTGGAAAACACATCCGGTGGAGCAAAAGGTGGAGTAAAAACTGTCATCTGGTGGTCACATGCATCACCTATCCTGCGATCAAGCCAGAGCAATAACTACATGGCGCTGAATGCCTGAAAACCGACGGAGAAAACCATGACTGTACATGCCCGCCAGAACCCAGCCGCTTACGCCGATATGCTGCGCCAACCGCCCAACTTCACTGGCGGATGGTTGATCGATGCCCACGGACGGGAAATTGCCATCACCGATGACATGATCCATCAAGCCTGCGCCGAGCTGGATCAACAAGGCTTCGCCGCTGAGGATTCTGGCGAGAATTGATCGCTTTGACGCGCATCACGCCAGCGTAAATCCGGCAGCATCTAGCAGCGCTCGGCTCGCCTCAGGCATCTCACGGGGTAGAGTCAGCGTCAGCAGCGGGTTCTCGCGGCGCAGCGGATAGCTCTTGCGCAACTGGTCAAACCCTAGACGGCAAGCATCCCCCGCGTTTTCGGCGTGGCTGGCATTAAGCAACATACTGCGCATGCGCGCATCATCATCGCGCACATCGTAGACGTAGCGCAGCGCTCGCTCGAGGATGTGGTCAACCGGCGTCTGCCCATCGACTTCCAGGCGTGCCACGCCACACGACGGCGCCAATGGCTCAAGCTGATGCTGCACCGGGCTGCCAAGAAAGGCACACAGCGCCTGATAAATCTGCTCGGTTCCACGCAACTTTCCATCCAGGCTGTAACCCGCTATGTGCGGAGTCGCCAGCGCACAGCTGGCAGCCAAATGCTGGCTTACCAGCGGCTCCTGCTCCCAGACATCCAGCGCCACCTGCAGATCCTTGCGCTCGGCCAGCACCCGTTGCAACGCCTGTGCTTCAATCACCGGACCACGGCTACTGTTGATTAGCCAAGCGCTCTGGCGTAAGCGCTCTAGCCGAGGCTGGTCGAATAAATGCCAGGTCGCATGGGCGCCTTCACGGGTCAACGGCACATGGCAACTGACTACATCCGCTTCCGCCAATAAGGTATTCAGGGTAACGAACCCAGCTTCGCCCCGTTCAGCCCGCAGTGGGTCACATAACAAGGTGCGTATACCCAATCCACGCAACGTGGTTGCCAGGCGGCTGCCCACCTGCCCCACGCCGACGATACCTACCGTTCGGCTTTGCCACTTCAGGCCAGTACGTTCAGCCAGGGTCAGCAGACAACTGAGCACATATTCCACAACGCCTCTGGCATTGCAGCCGGGCGCACTGCTGACATGGATACCCGCCGCCGCAAGCCAGGGCAGGTCAAGATGGTCAGTACCTATGGTGCAGGTACCCACGAAGCGCACCGGCGTACCCTGCAGCAGCTCGGCACCTACCCGCGTCACCGAGCGCACCAACAGGGCATCGGCGTTGCGCAGATCGGCCCGCGTAATCTGCCGGCCAGGCAAGGTGGTAATACGCCCCAGCGAGGCAAAAAAACCATCCAACAGGGGAATATTTTCGTCAGCAACGATGTGCATTTCGGGGGGTTCCGTGACCATTTGTCAGTAAGATCAATATTGCCTCTTGCAGGAAAGATCTGCGACTGCTTTACTCAAACCCGTAAGTCTTAATGTGACCAATGAGTCGCAAAGCTTTTCTAAAAGCAACTCTAATAGCGCTTCGGCACTTGTGCCATTTTGAAGAACCTGCCTGAATCCGCCGTAACGCCTGCAACTACCCATTGCATACGGCTGATTGTTCTTCTCACCCTCTCCCGTGCATAACAACAATGTCCACCACAACGGCCAGCGATCTGCTTGCCGGGGAATAACCGCTTTCCGGCCCGCTGGCCTACTGCCCTGACTTGCGCGACGGCTCAATGCTGCTCGCCCAGACCTGCACAATGACGGGAGACAGGGAATATGGATGCACAGACCGCAGTGATCAACAGCCAGGGGCTGTTCAACGTTCATACCGCGTACTATGCCAGCCCGGCACCGCGCGGCACCATCATACTGGTTAATGGATCGCTGGCGACGACCACGGCCTTCGCTCAGACACTGCGCTTTCTGCAGAGCGATTTCAATGTCGTGTTGTTTGACCAGCCCTATGCCGGACAATCAAAAGCGCACAACCGTCATGATCAGCCCCTGTCAGCGGAGCAGGAGGCGCATCTGCTACTGGACCTGATAACGCATTTTCAGGCGGATCATCTGCTGTCTTTTTCCTGGGGCGGCGCATCGGCATTGCTGGCCTTGGCGCAAAACCCACCGAGTCTACGCAAAGCAGTGATCATGGGCTTTTCGCCCGTAGTCAATCCGGCCATGCGTGCCTATCTGGAGAGCGGGATGCAAGTACTCTCCCAGTGCGACCGGCGCGGCGTGGCCGAACTCGTCAACAACACCATCGGCAAGCACTTGCCTTCACTCTACAAGCGTTTCAACTTCAGGCACATCTGCAGCCTGGACGAGCATGAGTACCTGCAGATGGCCGCCCATGTCAGACAGGTTCTTAGTCTGGACAGCCACTGTTACCTGCAGGACGCCGAGTGCATCGATATTCCGATGCTGTTCGTCAATGGCGAACTGGACGAGTACACCAGTGCCAACGATGCGCTGCAGTTCAGACGCTTGATAGACAACTGTGAATTTGCCCGCATCGCCAATGCCGGTCATTTTCTCGACGCTGAAAACAAACACGCATGGGAGCAGACGCGCGATGCAGTAATGGGTTTTTTGCTCCCCGCCGAGCGCACGGTCAAGGCCTCAACCTTTCAAGGGCGGCACCAGACCCTGCTTGGCGGCACCATTGAACCCTCGCCTGCCTTATTGGCCAGCCCATAACGCTATCTGCTGGGCACGGCGAGCCGGCGTACCACGCCATGCTCGCCGGGCAGTTCAACCCGCAATGAACTCCTCACGCTCAAGCGATCGCCCTGCGCGGTAGACGCCCGTCAGCGCTTGAATGAAACGGGCCGGACGCTCAGGGAGCCCTGCATCCAAATACCGCACTACCTGGTCATGCACTGCACGCTGAAACGGCCCTGGGTCTGTTTCTTCACCACTGAGGTTGTCCAGGCTGACCCGGAACGGATGGGCCGCCGCGACGCAGAACATCCATTCCAGGGCCTGCGGCTTGACCTCTACCTGTTCAAAGGTGCGCTGCTGCTCGGCATCGCGACCATCGGGTGCATACCAATAACCGAAATCCGCCAGTAAACGTCGTTCGGCCCCGGCCACACACCAGTGCGCCACTTCATGCAACGCACTGCGAAAGTAATCGTGGGCAAAGATAATCCGATGCTGAGACTGCTCGGCTGTAGCGGGCAGGTATTCGGGCTCCTGCCCGCCGGCCACCAGGCAAGTGTTGTAATCCAGCGCAAAGCACTCGGCAAAAAGACCAATCAGATCCTGACAATCGTGGGGCATAATTTAGCTGGTTGAGTTCTTGAATTAAATAATAGGATTGAATAGCTGGGCTGTATTGCGTCGATGCACAACGCCGATGGACAACGCCGGGCAAGTTGTTAGGATAGGCCGCTTTTCTCCAGACCGAGCCACTATGACCAGCAGAAGATCCGCCACCTACAAGCACCGCAGTGTAACAGAATTGCGTGTACTGATCTGGCTGGCCCTGCCCATCATCGCGGCGCAAATGGCCCACACCCTGCTGGGGTTTGTCGATACCGCTATGGCTGGCCGGGTCAGCGCACTGGATCTGGCCGCCGTCGCGCTGGGCAACTCTTTTTGGGTCCCGACCTTCCTGTTTCTGACCGGCGTACTGATGATCATCACCTCAAAGGTGGCGGCCAATAACGGTAGCGGGCACAACGAACGCAGCGGTGCGCTGGTGCGCCAGGGCGCCTGGCTCGGCGTGATCATCGGCATACTGTGCTGTGCATTTCTATTCTCGGTCGAACCGATCCTGCACTGGATGGACGTGCCGCCCGACCTGACAGCCATTACCATGGGCTATCTGAAAGGCGTCGCCTTGGGTTTTCCCGCAGTAGCGCTGTACCAGGCCTTGCGCGGCCTGAGCGATGGTTTGTCGCAGACCAAACCGACCATGCTGATCGGCTTTCTTGGCCTGGCGCTGAATGTGCCCGCCAACTACATTCTGGTCTACGGCAAGCTTGGCTTCCCGGCCATGGGCGCAGTCGGCTGCGGTATCGCTACCGCCCTGGTCATGTGGTTTATGCTCGGCTGCATGCTGGTCTACCTCAAGCGCTCGTCGCTATACAACGCCTGCCGGCTGTTCGAACGTTTCGACTGGCCACGCTGGCAAGACCAGCGGCATCTGCTCGGCCTGGGACTACCGATCGGCATCGCACTGTTTGCCGAAACCAGCATGTTCTGCCTGATCGCACTGCTGATCGGCGGGCTCGGCGCGGTAGTGGTCGCGAGTCATCAGGTCGCGCTGAACTTCTCCTCGCTGACCTTTATGGTGCCTTTCAGCCTGGGCCTGGCGATTACCGTACGGGTAGGCCATAACCTCGGGCTGAACGGTGCCCGGGCTGGCTTGTTCGCCGCCAAGATGGGCTTGGGCGTCGCCCTGTTGTTTGCCTTTATTGCCGCCGCGATCATGTATGGCTTCGCCGACTGGATACCCCTGCTGTACACCAATGATCAGGCGGTGATCGGTCTGGCGGCGCAGCTGTTCATTTACGCCGCCATCTATCAATTCTCGGATGCCATCCAGGTGGCCTGCGCCGGTGCCCTGCGCGGCTATCAGGACACCCGCCTGCCGATGCTGCTAACGCTGATCGCCTATTGGCTGATCGGCCTGCCCAGTGGTTACGTACTGGGCCTGACCGATCTTCTCGGGCCAGCGCGGGGCCCGGCCGGATTCTGGCAAGGCCTGATTATCGGACTGAGCGCCGCCGCCGTGTTTCTCGGCTTGCGCCTGGCGTTTGTCGGTGCCAAGCGCAAACGCACGCACCCCTATGGCGTAGCAGGAAAAATCCAGTAACGCCTGTTTCGCCTGACGCAACACCGGCGTGCCATACTCGGATTCCGACCTCCCCAGAGAGACATGATGCGTCCCTTTGTGCTGATATTCGCCTGCTACTTGCTGCTCTCCGGCTGCGAACGTGCGCCCGAGGCCAGCCAACAAATGGACAATTATCTGGAGCGCGTCGGCCGTGTGCTGGATGCACCCTGGACGCAATTCGACAGCCAAAACCTCAGCCACTATCGCGTCGGCCCGCGCCGTCAGCGTATGTTACCCGTGGCCGCACAGCGGATCGGCATGCTTGACCTGCTGGTCGAATCGCGCCGCTGCCAGACCCTGCAGCAGAGCGTCAGCCAGCGCAACAGCAGCCTGGGTAAAGTGATGCCCTGGAGTCACCGACTGGCAGCCGATGGCGAACTGATTCGGGCCCTGGATGACTGTATCGAGGTCATCCATGACGACCCATCGCGTCAGGCACTACTGGCTGACCTGCAGCGCATCGCCACGACTAAGCGCGACGAACTGCATAGCGTATTCTGGAACGCGCTGAATGCTAGCAGTGAATTTGAGTATTACCTGCGCTTTGCCGATACTCCATTACCGGTTTCCAGCAGCGCATTGAGCGATCAATCGGCAATCAACGCCCTGCAACAGCTGACCGCCATCGGGCAAGCATTGCCCGGCCAGCTTCCGCCGCCGCGAGCCGTTCTGGAGGAGCACTTTCAGGCATTACAGCGCAGCCAACGCGGAAGCGAGTTGATCCACAGTCTTGCCCGGCTGACCCATATGCTCGAGCAGGCCACCGCCATGCTCGGCAGCGAGCGCGCGCAAAAACTTTGCCCACTGGGCCAGCCCACGCCGCGCTCGCAGATTCTGCTCAACGTATTTGTGACTTTCTATGCCGGTGAGATACAACCCTACCTGGCTCAGGTTCAGCGCCTGGGCCAGCCTTGGCAGCAAAGCCTTAGCGAGTTAGCACAGGTGCCGGCAATTCCCCAGGACACAAAAGCCTATTTGCAGGCGCTGGTGGGGTCAGAGGACTCGCTCTGGGCGCGCTACCAACAACAATTGGCCGCACACAGCGCAGCCTGGCAGGACGTATTGGGGCGATGCCAATCAAGCCCAGGGCAATCCGGCTGGCAAGATAGGCTCCAGTAGCGACCGCTTCCCGGAACCGCTGGCGTGGGAGTGGCCGAGTTCCATCTCGGCCGACGGTGCTCGGCGCCACCCCGCTGTCGAGATGGAACTCGACAATCCCAGCAACAACCCAACCAGCATTTCATTTCCTGGAAAGAAAACCCGAACGCCCACTCCGCCCCTGGGAGTGGCCGAGTTCCATCTCGGCCAGTAGGGCGTCAAAGGCGCGCGAACAACTCTATTGTTTGCGCAGGAGGTAACGGTACACGCCATCTGTTTCGCTGCGTTCGACCAGTTCGTGGCCAAGAAAGGAGCAGAAGCGCGGAATATCACGTTCGGTAGAGGGGTCGGTGGCCAGCACTTCGAGCAATTCCCCGGCCTGCATGTCACGCACGGCATTGTGCAACAGCATGACCGGTTCGGGGCACATCAGGCCTTGGGCGTCGAGTTGTTTGTCTGGCTGGTTGGCCGTCACGGGCGTTTGTCCTGATATGGGATAAAGAAGTGGCGTAAAAAAGCATTATCCGTAAAAGCACAAGCACTTGCCAGCCGCGCTAACAGAGTCGACACTGTATGACAGAAGCGCCAATCAAGGTGCCATACATCACTTGATAAGCAAGGACTTATTGATGATCAAAGTTATGATCGAACGTATTATTGCCGAAGGCCTCGAACAACCCTACGAAGAAGCTGCGCGTAAAGTCATTCAACAGGCAGTGCAGTCACCCGGTTTTATTTCTGGCGAGTCGTTCCGCGATCTGGAGCGGCCCAACCACCGCGTCGTCATGGTCACCTGGCAGAACCGCCACTCGTGGGAACGCTGGGAAAATTCCCCAGCGCGCTTCGATAGCATCAGCGCTTTTGCTCCAATGCTGGAGGAAGAGGAGCGCATCACCCTGCTTGAGCCGCTATAACTGTTTGGGTAACCAGTTGAGCGGCCCGCAGCCAATTAACTAAGGGTCTGAATCTTGAAGCTACCCGCGTGCAGAATACGCACGTGGCAGGTCACTTCTTCACGGTCGCTATAGAGTTGCTTGCAGGCGACCGTGGCTTTAACACCCGCCTCGTCCAGCGCATCCTGCACATGTTCCATGCATTGCAGCACTTCCTGATAGCGGCGCTTCATCGGCAGCTTGAAGTTAACGATCGCCTCGCGGCACCAACCACGACCCACCCAGCGTGCCAGCAGGGCGCTGGAGCGTGCCGGTTTGTCGACAATATCGCAGACCATCCAGTGCACAGTCTTTTTCGGCTTGAACAGGTAACCATCGGCCTGGACATGTTCTACCTGGCCACTGTCCATCAGGCTCTGGGCCATCGGGCCGTTGTCCACCGCCACCACTTTCATATGCCGATTGACCATCTGCCAGGTCCAGCCACCCGGTGCTGCGCCCAGGTCTACCGCAGTCATGCCCGGTGCCAGACGCGCATCCCAGTCATCCCGTGGAATAAAATGATGCCAGGCCTCTTCCAGCTTCAGGGTTGAACGGCTTGGCGCATCGCGCGGGACTTTCAGGCGCGGAATGCCCATCGGCCAGGGCGCGGCGTTGTTGGCCCAGGACCAACCGACAAACACCCGCGTGCCACTCTCGAAACACAGGTGCAAACGTGGCATCTCGGTTTTAGCCGGGCGCACAAAGCGGGTCTTGGTCAGTGCTGATTCCAACGGTTTGCTGAGCTTTTTAGTCAGCGCGGCCATGGCTTTGCCGTCGTTGGTATCAGCCGTTTCCAGCCACATGCAGGAGGCGATTGGGCCCTTGGAACAGGCGGTGATGATCGGCGCGATGCGATCTTCCACCGGCACGTCTAGCCAACTGCCCAAGGCCCATTGCCGTACAAATATCAGCTGGCGAAAATTCAGCTTGTGCATCAGCCGCTCGGCGTCGCCTTCACCCGGGCAAACAAAGCGCACCAGCGCCGACCCGTCCTTGGTCACGGCGTAACCGGCAATGCCCTTGGCAGAGGACAGCTCCTGCATTTCAGCAGCCGCTTCGCCCTCAAATCCGGGACGGCAGTGCAACAACAATTCCTGCATGGTCTAGCTCCAGCATGATTTACCGGCCGCTACTCTACAGGCTGCGCCCTCCGGGTAGAAGCAGAATGCGACGGGGCGCCGACGGTCTCGGCGCGCAACTGCTGCGTGGCCTCGACCATCGCGGCCAAAGCTGCACGGGTTTCCGGCCAGCCGCGGGTCTTCAGGCCGCAGTCCGGATTGACCCATAGGCGTTCAGCCGGCACTACCCTGGCCGCCTTGCGCAGCAGCCTGACCATCTCCGCCACTTGCGGCACGCGCGGGGAATGGATGTCGTACACCCCCGGCCCTATCGCATTCGGATAGGCGTAGTCAGCGAAGGCTTCAAGCAGCTCCATATCCGAGCGTGACGTTTCAATGGTAATGACATCCGCATCCATCGCTGCAATCGAATCAAGAATATGGTTGAACTCGCTGTAACACATATGGGTATGGATCTGCGTTGTATCCTGCACCCCACTGGCGCTCAGTCGGAAGGCAGCGGCAGCCCAGTCCAGATACGCCGGTTGCGCCGCCGCACGCAGGGGCAAGCCTTCGCGGAAGGCCGGCTCATCGATCTGGATGATGCCAATGCCGGCCGCCTCCAGATCCACCACCTCATCACGGATCGCCAGCGCCAGCTGCCGCGCACTCAGTTCACGGCTCACATCCTCACGCGGGAATGACCACATCAGCATGGTGACCGGGCCAGTGAGCATGCCCTTCATGGGTTTGCTGGTGAGGCTTTGCGCATAGCGCGTCCACTCTACGGTCATCGGCTTTGGTCGGCTGATGTCACCGAAGATGATCGGCGGCTTGACGCAACGCGAACCGTAGCTCTGCACCCAACCAAAACGCGAGAACGCATAACCGCTCAGTTGCTCGCCAAAATACTCGACCATGTCATTGCGCTCGGCCTCGCCGTGCACCAGTACATCCAGGCCCAGCACTTCCTGCTCGCGCACCACCAACTCGATTTCCGCACGCATCGCACTGACGTAATCCGCCTCGGCCAGGCGGCCTTGCTTGAAGGCCTGGCGGCTGGCGCGAATCTCCGTTGTTTGCGGAAATGAACCAATGGTGGTGGTTGGCCAAGCGGGCAGTTTCAATGCCTGCTGTTGTAGCCATTCACGCTGCGGGTAGGCCGAGCTGCGCTGGCTGTGCTGTGTCTCTACTGCGGCCAGACGCTGCGCGACCGCTGGATCATGAATGCGCGCTGATTGCCGGCGCGCCTGTTGAATAGCATCCGAGGCCGCCAGTGCCTGACCCACGGCCGCATCCTCAGGCGTGTTGAGCGCGCGTGCCAGCAGGCTGACCTCGGCGACTTTTTGCGTCGCAAATGCCAGCCAGCCAAGCAGCTCTGCGTCCAGTTGATCCTCGCGCTGTAAATCCACCGGACTATGCAACAACGAACAACTCGGCGCGACCCACAGCCGTTCACCCCAGCGCTCCTTGGCCTGTGCCAACTGCGCCAAGGCCGCGCTCAGATCACAACGCCAGATATTACGGCCATTGACCACCCCCAGTGATAGCACCTTATAGCTCGGCAGCCGGTCAAGAATCAGCGGCAGTTGCTCGGGGGCGCGCACCAGATCCACATGCAGCCCCTCCACCGGCAGATTACAGGCCAGGCCCAGATTGTCTTCCAGCCCACCAAAGAAAGTAGCGACCAGTTTTTTCAGCGGCGCCCGCTGCAGCAGGTTATAAGCACTTTCATAGGCCGCCTTCCAGTCCGCCGGCAAATCCAGCACCAGCGCCGGCTCGTCGATCTGCACCCACTCCACGCCCTGCTCGGCGAGCCGATTGAATATCTGCACATAAACCGGCAACAGCCGTTCCAGCAGCTCTAGCCTGTCGAACTCCTCACCCTTGGCTTTACCCAACCACAGGTAGCTCAACGGGCCGAGCACCACGGGTTTAACCGCATGCCCCAGCGCCTGCGCCTCGGCTACTTCCTCAAACAGCTGCGTCCATTGCAGGCTGAAGCTTTGATCGCGGCTGAATTCAGGCACCAGGTAGTGATAATTAGTATCAAACCACTTGGTCATCTCGCAGGCAAAAGTCTCTTTGCCGCCCTGGCTAACACCGCGGGCCATCTGAAACAGCGTATCTAGCGTCGGTGCAGTGTCTGTAGCAAAGCGCGGCGGCACGGCGCCGACGGCCAGGCTGTGCGTGAGCACCTGGTCATACCAGGCAAAATCGCCGACCGGCAACAGATCCAGCCCGGCGTCCGCCTGCACCTGCCAATGCCGCGCGCGCAATTCGCGGCCCACCTGCAACAGTGCATCTTGTTCGATCTTGCCTGCCCAATAGGCCTCAAGTGCCTTTTTCAGTTCGCGGTCGCGACCGATGCGGGGGAATCCCAGCGAGTGAGCCAAAGCCATAACCTTCTCCACAATATTTCACAATGTTTGATGTCGTGGCGCTATGGTCCGCTGCGGCGGCTACTGAATCAAACTCATCCTTTTAATGCTAAACTTCGATTTCATTCATGTTGCATTTTATTCGTTGAGGCCCGCCGCCATGCTCGAGCTACGTCACCTGCGCACCCTCGCCACCCTGCGTGAAGCCGAAAGCCTGGTGGAGGCAGCCGAGCGCTTGCACCTGACGCAGTCAGCGCTATCGCACCAGCTTAAGGATCTGGAAGAACGCCTGGGTCTGCCGCTGTTCGTACGCAAGAGCAAGCCGGTGCGCTTTACCAGCGCTGGTCTGCGGTTGTTACGTCTTGCCGATAACCTGTTACCGCAGGTGCGCCAGGCCGAGCGTGACCTGCAACGTCTGGCCGGCGGCCAGGCCGGACGCCTGCATATGGCCATTGAGTGCCATAGCTGCTTCCAGTGGTTGATGCCAACCATCGATCAGTTCCGCAACGCCTGGCCGGAAGTAGAAGTCGATTTTGCCTCTGGGTTCTTTTTCGCGCCCCTGCCCGCCCTGGCGCGTGGCGAGCTGGATCTGGTGGTTACTTCAGATCCACAGGAGATCAACGGCATCACTTACGTACCGCTGTTTACCTACGAGGCGGTATTGGCAATCAGCAACCAGCATCCGCTGGTCAGCCGCAACCATATAGAACCGCCGGACTTGGCCGCAGAAACGCTGATCAGCTACCCGGTTGATCGTGAACGCCTGGATATCTTCAAACAGTTTCTCGACCCCGCTGGCGTGGAGCCGCTTGCAGTGCGCAACGCCGAGCTGACGGTAATGATGATGCAACTGGTTGCCTCCGGTCGCGGCGTTTGCTGCCTGCCCAACTGGGCCATTGCCGAGTACCTGCAGCGCGGCTACGTGAGCGCCCGCCCACTCGGCGCCGAGGGCCTGTTCGGCACGCTCTACGCCGCCGTGCGTGAAGATATGCTGGAGATGTCTTACCTGCAGGACTTCCTGCTCACTGCCAAAGATACGTCGTTTGCGACGCTAGATGGCGTCAGCGCCAAAATAAGCCACTAGCCAGTTGATATATATTTCTCGCTTATGCCTGTTCATAAAAAACTGTTTACATCTATTCTGGATTGAGCATTGCTAAAAACTGTGCCAACTCAGGACCGTCCTATCTTCTGTCCTCTGATAACAACAATAACCAGGAGAAGCTCGATGTATAGTCGCGCAGGCAATAAAACACGCTCCATTTTCACGCAAAAAAGAACCTTGATTACCACCATCGCCCTGGCTACCGGCTCATTGGTACTCGCCGGCTGCCTGGGTGGCGGTGGTGGTAGTGATTCAGATGATCCCAGCCGTGCAGAGCAACGGGACTGTCAAAGGCATTGTCACGGCCGACATGCTGATCTGGCATGGCCTACCTTATGCCCAGCCACCGGTCGGCGACCTACGCTGGCGTGCGCCTCTGCCGCCACAAAACTGGAGTGGCACCCTGGATGCCACCGAACGTGCTGCCGAATGCGTGCAGGCCGAAACCACCACCCAGTGGCTGCGCACCACCAATATGGTGGGCGATGAGGATTGCCTGATCGTCGATATCTACCGCCCCAACCGCAGTGACTTCCAGGATGAAGCTCTACCTGTGTACGTATGGATTCACGGCGGTTCAAACAATTTTGGTACTGCCAAACAGTACGACGGCCGTGCCCTGGCCAATCACTCCGACGTGGTCGTGGTCGTAGTGCAATATCGGCTCGGACCATTGGGCTGGTTTTTCCACCCGGATGTACAGACCGGCGGCGCGGATGATGCACTGTCAGACTCGGGCAACTTCGGCACGCTGGACACCATTCGCGCATTGGAATGGATCCAGACCAATATTGCCGATTTCGGCGGCGATCCTGACAACGTGACCATCACCGGCGAATCCGCCGGCGCGCATAATGTGCTCAATTTGATGGTCTCGCCGGAGGCCGGCGGCGGGCTCTTCCACCGCGCCATGTCCCAGAGCGGCGCAATGAATACCGTTAGCCCCTCCAGCGCACGCAATTCGGCCAACAGCCATATCGAATGGTTGATTCGCCTGCTGGAAGACCGCAAAACACCCAGTACCCCCATCAGCGAGGCCGATGCCACGCAAATGCGTGAAGAGATGGAAGCCGCCGGTACCCTGGACGAATACCTGCGTGCGGCCGAAGGCCGGGACCTCTACCAGGCGGTAGTCAACTACAACACGCTCGGCGTTTACGGTGCAATCGAGGACGGTACGGTGATTCCCACCGGCGGTTGGATTCCCAGCTTCACTAGCGGCAATTTCAACAATGTGCCGGTGATCCTGGGTGCCAACGAGTACGAGATGAAGTCATTCATGCCGCTGTACGGAGGAGCGGTTAAAGCGGCGCTGCCGAACGTGCCCTCACCCCCGGACAAAAGCTGGCTAGATCTGCTAGCCGTCGCCTTTACAGGCACCCAAACCCTGGACGAAGTGCTACCCACCCAGCAGGATAAAGATACCTACGAGATCACCGGCTACTACGGTGGGCGCGCCTGGCGGGCGAAATACGTAGATGAACTAGCGCGCCTGATCAGCCAACACCAGCCCGCTACCTATGCCTATGATTTCCGCTGGGGCACCCAGTCGGGCCCCTCGCCGTTCAACTTCATCTACGGCGCCGGTCACGCAGGGGACATCTCTTTCTTCCTCGGTGCGGGTGAGGGTCTGTTCGAGCTGCCCTTCACCGATGAAAACCAAGCCGGGCGAGTTGAACTGCAGGAATCGATGATGAGCTATCTGGCCGACTTTGCTCGAGATGGCGACCCCAATGGCAGTGCCAGTTCAGCGCAACCTCAATGGGTTGCCTGGACGCCCGCGCCCGACCAGGACAAAGTCATCGTGTTTGACGCCTCCAACGCCGCAGCTGATGTCAGCATGTCCGCCGAAGAGCTAACGCTGGCAGGCGTCAACGCCGCCTGGACTACCGCGCTGGCAGCCGCCGGCCTGAGCCCGCAGGAAATCGGTACGCTGCCGTTCATCTTCGGCCAAACCGAGAACTACTCCACCCCGTAAAGCCCATCATGCTCGGAGTAAAACGGGACTCAGGTCCCGTTTTTTTATTACGTTGCGCCCCGGCTTGCTGTTAGTCAGGCCTAAACCCAACAAAGCGCCAGCGCATGTCTCAAATTTAACCCAAATAGGCGAATGTGATGCACTAGCTTCGACGTTAGGATTTGTCTCGTACCGAGCCTGATACTGGTTCAACCAGCGGTCTCAACCGACATAAAAACAACCTCGAAGAGAGATCAACAATGAAGTCAACCACCTGTACACTCACCGCCCTTGCCGGGGCAATGCTCTTGTCCACGTCCGTACTGGCGACCAACCCCACTCCGCCTCCAAGCAGCGGTGACGGCACCTTCCCACCGGTATCAAGCTTTGACGGCAGCGGCCCCTTTGCCACCACCAGTGGTAATGAGGGCCCCAGCTGCCGCATCTACCGGCCGCGCACCCTGGGTGAAAACGGCTTGCGCCACCCGATCATCATTTGGGGCAATGGCACCGGCAGCACGCCGACCACCTACAGCAGCCTTCTCGACCACTGGGCCAGCCACGGCTTTGTGGTGGCCGCAGCGCGCACATCCAACGCCGGTTCAGGCGACGACATGATCGACTGCCTGGATTACCTGGTGCAGCAAAATGGCCGCAGCAGCGGCACCTATGCTGGCAACCTGGACGTTAACCGCGTGGGCAGCACCGGTCACTCGCAAGGGGGTGGTGGTTCAATCATGGCAGGGCGTGATAGCCGCGTTACGGTAACGGCGCCGTTCCAGCCCTATACCATCGGCCTGGGTCATCGCTCGTCCTCGCAGAGCCAACAGAATGGTCCGATGTTTCTGATGACCGGCGGGCGCGACACCATCGCCTCACCCACACTGAATGCCGCACCGGTATTCAGCCGCGCCAACGTGCCGGTATTCTGGGGCGAACGCACCACTGCCAGTCACTTTGAACCTGTCGGCAATGGCGGCGACTACCGTGGCCCATCAACTGCGTGGTTCCGCTACCACCTGATGGACGACACCTCGGCAGAAAGCACCTTTTACGGCAGCAACTGTGGCCTGTGCAGCAACTTCCGTTGGGATGTGCAGCGCAAAGGCATCAATTGAGCTGCGTCGAACCGCACTGCTGATCTGAACCGCCGGTTATCTTTCGATAACCGGCTTTTAAAACCGACAATTCATCCAATGATTCACCGCCGGGACACTTCTAATCTTGGTATCGTCCTTGCTACTATAGGCGCCGAGAGAGCCAATACATAAAGTCACACAGGCAGTGAATATGAGCAGTCAACCTACCCCCCTTTCCATGGCGTTATCCCAGCGCAAGTCTGATGAGCGCGCCACTCCGATCACCGCCTTTCGCATGGCCACACGCTGGTGGCTAGAAGGCCGCCGGCTAAACCTGTCATTGCTGGCTGAAGAGCTGGGCATTGGCCGCGCTACGCTGATGCGCTGGGTGGGCAACAAGGATCTGCTGATGGGCGAGATCCTCTGGTCACAGTACAAACTTATTTACGACAAGGCCATTGAGCGCGCCGCTGAAGACGCGTCACTGGATGGGATTGAGTTTCTGGTACAGATCTATACCGATATCAATATCGCGCTGATCAATGCCAAACCCATGCATGACTTCCTGCACGCCGAGCCGCAGTGGGGTCTGCAGCTGCTGACATCGAATATCTCCGGCCTACAAAGCCGGCTGATTGAAACCTGGCGGCAACTGTTCGACGAGCAAATCAAGGCGGGAAAAATCAATCCGGAAATGGATGCCGAGAGCCTGGCCTACTTCATCATTCGGATTGGCGAAGGCGCCATCTATTGCGATCTGATCTGCGGGCGTACGCCCAATCCAGGCCCGGCCAGCCAGGCCTTCCGCCTGTTGGTTAACGGCCACAGCCGCTAGCGTCATGCGTTCGGCCGGTGCGGCTCAGCTACGCCGCACCGGCCAATCGAGGCTGAAATCTGCACCACCCAGCGCTTCGGAACGCCCTACCCGGGCGCGCCCGTCATGCCAATAGATCACCCGCCGCACGATAGACAAACCCAGGCCGTAACCGCCCGAGGCCCGCGTGCGGCTGTCATCCAGACGCAGGAACGGAGTAAAGATGCGTTCGCGCCATTCTTCCTTGATACCCGGGCCGTCATCTTCCACATGGATGCTACAGCGCCCGTAGGTAACCCGCGTGGTGATGCGCACCTGGCTCACCGCATGCCGCTGCGCATTACTCACCAGGTTGGTAATAGCCCGCTGCAAATAAAGCGGCTCCGCCTCAATGCGCTGCGCCCGGCCCAAAGACAGGTCCTGCACCTCAAGCGTCACGTGCTGGTGCAGCGGCTCCAACTCTTTGACTACCCGCATGACCATCGCCGGCACATCGACCTCCTGCATGTTCAGTGCCGGGGCGCCTTGCTCCAGGCGGGCATAGGTCAGAATCTCGTCCACCAGTTTATCCAGCTCGCTGAGATCACCATCCATACCCTGCAAGTAGCGGGTCAGGTCAGCTTCATTGTCAGCGGTTTCGACCATTTCCAGACCAAAGCGCAGACGCGCGATCGGCGTGCGCAGCTCGTGGGAAACCGCGCCAATCATTTCCCGCTGGGTGCGCATCAGACGTTGCAGGTGGCTGGCCATATCATTGAAGGCCTTGGCCAGACGCCCTACCGAATCGGCCGCAGCTTCATCCACCCGGGCATTCAGATTGCCGCGGGTCAGGTGGGTGGCTGCTGCCTCCAGCACCATCAGGCGCTGCTCGAGCTGGCGTACCAACAGGTAGATCAGCAAGCCGGACAGAGTCAGGACCAGTAGCCCGATAATCAGCAACATCTGCGCCGGGTATTCTTTCATCTGATACAGCGGCCCCAGGCTCAACACCCACTCGGTGTCCGGGATCTTCATATACAGCAACACCGAATCGCCCTCCGGCCCGAGGGTCATCAGCGTATCCAGCTCGTCGAGGCGGCGACGCTGGTCAGCATCCAGGTCGGCTTCGTGTATACGGGTAAGAATCAGCGGGTAGCCAAAGCCTTTTTCCCGCCGCAGCTGTTGCAGCCGCGATGGCATATCCGCTTCCGGGGCACGAACCAGCTCATCGGAAATCAGAAACAGCGTGGCGCGACCCAACTGCTCGGTAATCCGGTGAATTTCCGTGGTCAGCACCATCTCGGTGCTTAAATCCACCAGGCTGTATACGCGCACATCGTCGTTGCCGCTGGGCTTGACCAACACCTGGCCGCGGATCAACCGCGCCCAACTGCTGGAATCCAGATTCAAATCATCCAGCGCTTTCAGCTCAAGTGGCACACCAATCAGCCGCTGCCAGGCTGCCATTGCCCGCAGGCGCTCGCTATCGTCCATGGGTTTGAGGTTGTCTGCCATCAGCCGGAAGGTGCCGCTGGCGATACGCTCGCGGTAATCCTCGGCACGCACGTCGTTGATCAGATGGATGCTAAGCAGCGCCAACAGCGACACCGTGACCAGAATCAGCAGCATGCCGCCATAAATGCGCAGGAAGATGGAATTCATTCAGGGCTGAACAGCAACAAACAGGTAGCCCTTGCTACGCACTGTCTTGATGATGCGCGGCAGTTCGGGGTCGTCGCCGATTTTCGGCCGGATACGCGAGATGCGCACGTCGATCGAGCGGTCCTGGCCGTCGTATTCGATGCCGCGCAGGGAATTGAAAATCTCCTCGCGGCTGAGCACGCGTCCGGCATTGTTGGCCAGCAACCAGAGCAGATCAAATTCCGCCCCGGTCAGATCAATCAGTTCATTCTGCAGCCAGGCCTCGCGGCGCGCCTGGTCGATCACCAGTGGTCCGAATGTCAAGCGCGTCACCTCGCGCTCTGCCAGCGGTTCATTGTCCGCACTGCGGCGTAGCAAGGCACGGATACGCGCCAGCAATACCTGTGGGCGCACTGGTTTGTTGACGTAATCGTCAGCGCCCAGCTCCAGCCCTTGAATATGATCTTCATCTTCGCTGCGCGCCGTCAGCATCAGGATTGGCCGCGCATAGCCAGTGGCGCGCAGGCGCTTGCAGATGGACAACCCATCTTCGCCGGGCAGCATCAGATCCAGCACCACCAGATCTGGATTGCTCGCCAAAATTCGCTCCACTGCCCCGCCACCGTCGGTCAACAGCTCAACCTCCAGCCCCTGGGAGACCAGAAAAGCCTCGATCAAGGCAGCCAGTTTAACGTCGTCTTCAACGATCAGTATTCGTCCGCTATCTGCATGCACCACAGCACCAACCCCGAATCACCCGCCAGTAAGACCGGCGATTGTAGCAACAGGCCGAGAAAACACCTACCTACTATCCTGACAAGGGTTATTTTGGGCAGCATACACTATATATAGTGTTTATTTTTTAAGGCCACGCTAAAGGTCAAAAAAGGTCTGAAAGCCTGAAAATACGCTATTTAGAGCGTCGCGAACCTGAACCTCGCCAGTAAATAGCCATCAGGAAAACTCCTTATTCAGACTTGCATAACGTCAATTCACACACTATCTTGTGCCACAGATTAAATACATCACTACATGTAGATTATTTTCAGCGGTGCGAGCAACGACCAGTACGGCAGCAGCGGAAAACACTATATGTAGTAACCCTTATCAATCAGGCCATGCCAAGGAGATCGTCATGCAGCCCACCAGCCAACCCAACCCCCACTCTAGCGACAATGCCCCGGGGAGCACGCTGCAAGGCGGTCAGCACGAGCAGGATTTGAACCTCACCGCCCCCGGCCAGATCCGCGTGATCAAGCGCAACGGCACCCTGATGGGTTACACCGACGACAAGATCAAGGTTGCCATCACCAAGGCCTTCCTCGCAGTCGAGGGCGGCCAGGCTGCCGCCTCCAGCCGTATTCACCAGACCGTGAATCAGCTTACCGAAACCATCAGCGCCATCTTCAAACGCCGTATGCCCTCTGGCGGCACGCTGCATATCGAAGAGATTCAGGACCAGGTGGAACTGGCGCTGATGCGCGCCGGTGAGCAGAAGGTTGCCCGCAGCTACGTGCTCTACCGCGAAGAACATTCGCGCCAGCGCCAGGCGCGCCAGCCGGTTGAAGCGCACCCCACGCTAAACGTCACCCAGGCCGATGGCAGCCGCGTACCCCTGGACATCGGCCGCATGCACACCATTATCGACGAGGCCTGCGAAGGTCTGGCCGAGGTGGATGCCAAGCTGATCGAACGCGAAACCCTGAAGAACCTCTACGACGGCGTAACCCAGCAGGACGTCAACACCGCCCTGGTCATGACCGCTCGCACTTTGGTCGAGCGCGAGCCGAACTACAGCCACGTGACCGCCCGCCTGCTGATGGATACCCTGCGCGCCGAAGCCCTGGGCTTTCTCGGCGTCGCCGACAGCGCTACCCACCACGAAATGGCCGAGCTGTATGCCAAGGCCCTGCCCGCCTACATCAATAAAGGCGCGGAGCTGGAGCTAGTCGATTCACGCCTGAAGGAGTTTGACCTGGAGGCACTGGGCGCCGCGCTGGATCATACCCGCGATCAACAGTTCTCCTACCTCGGCCTGCAGACCCTGTACGACCGTTACTTCATTCATAAGGACGGCGTGCGCTTCGAGCTGCCGCAGATTTTCTTTATGCGCGTCGCCATGGGCCTGGCGATTGAAGAGTCCGACCGCAACGCCCGCGCCATCGAGTTCTACAAGCTGCTCTCCAGCTTCGACTATATGGCCTCCACGCCCACACTGTTCAACGCCGGCACCCTGCGCCCGCAGCTGTCCAGCTGCTATCTGACCACCGTACCGGACGAGCTGTCGGGTATTTACCACGCGATTCATGACAACGCCATGCTCTCGAAATTCGCCGGTGGCCTGGGTAACGACTGGACCAACGTGCGCGCACTGGGCTCCTACATCAAGGGCACCAACGGCAAATCCCAAGGCGTCGTGCCCTTCCTCAAGGTGGTCAATGACACCGCCGTTGCGGTAAACCAGGGCGGCAAGCGCAAGGGCGCCGTGTGTGCCTACCTGGAAACCTGGCACCTGGATATCGAAGAATTCCTCGAGCTGCGCAAGAACACCGGTGACGACCGTCGCCGCACCCACGACATGAACACCGCCAACTGGATTCCCGACCTGTTCATGAAGCGCGTATTCGAAGACGGCAAGTGGACGCTGTTCTCCCCATCCGATACGCCAGACCTGCACGACCTGACCGGCAAGGCCTTCGAGGAGCGCTACGAGTATTACGAAGCGCTGATCGAGTACGGCAAGCTCAAACTGCACAAGACCATCCAGGCCCGCGACCTGTGGCGCAAGATGCTCAGCATGCTGTTCGAAACCGGCCACCCGTGGATCACCTTCAAGGACGCCTGTAATCTACGCAGCCCGCAGCAGCACGTCGGCGTGGTACACAGCTCGAACCTGTGCACCGAAATCACCCTGAACACCTCGGCCGATGAAATCGCCGTGTGCAACCTGGGCTCGGTCAACCTGCCGAACCATATCGTGGACGGCAAGCTGGACACCGCCAAGCTCGCGGCCACCATCAAGACCGCCGTGCGCATGCTGGATAACGTCATCGACATCAACTACTACTCGGTGCCGCAGGCAAAGAACTCCAACCTCAAGCACCGCCCCGTGGGCCTGGGCATCATGGGCTTTCAGGATGCGCTCTACCTGCAACACATCGCCTACGGCTCCGATGCCGCCGTCAGCTTTGCCGATCAGTCGATGGAAGCGGTCAGCTACTACGCCATCCAGGCCTCCTGCGACCTGGCCGAAGAGCGCGGCAGCTATGCGACCTTTGAAGGCTCCTTGTGGAACCAGGGCATATTGCCGCTGGACTCGCTGGATATTCTCATCGAACAGCGCGGCGCCAAGTACATCGAAGTCGACCGCAGCCAGACCCTGGACTGGGAGCCCCTGCGCCAGCGCGCCAAGCAAGGCATGCGCAACTCCAACATCATGGCCATCGCGCCGACCGCGACCATCGCCAACATCACCGGCGTCTCCCAGTCGATCGAGCCGACCTATCAGAACCTGTACGTCAAATCGAACCTGTCCGGCGAATTCACCGTGATCAACCCCTACCTGGTACGCGACCTCAAGGCGCGCAACCTCTGGGACCCGGTAATGGTTAACGACCTGAAGTTCTACGACGGCTCGGTACAGCAGATCGACCGCGTGCCGGACGACCTCAAAGCGCTTTATGCCACCGCCTTTGAAGTGGAAACCCGCTGGATAGTCGAAGCCGCCAGCCGCCGCCAGAAGTGGATCGACCAGGCGCAGTCACTCAACCTGTACATCGCCGGCGCCTCCGGCAAGGCACTCGACGTGACCTACCGCATGGCTTGGTACCGGGGCCTGAAAACCACCTACTACCTGCGCGCCCTGGCCGCCACCAGCACCGAGAAATCCACCGTCGACACCGGCAAACTCAACGCCGTCTCCAACGGGGCCCCCGCCCCGGTACCGAAGGCCTGTGCAATCGATGAACCAGACTGCGAGGCCTGCCAATAACAGCTAGGAGCGACCGCCCGTCGCGATAACGGGCCACCCCTCGCCGCGAGGCCGCGGCTCCCACCCAAAAAGGTGCCAACCGCGCCGAACAGGTAGGAGCGACGGCCCCGTCGCGATAACGGGCCACCCATCGCCGCGAGGCCGCAGCTCCCACCCAAAAAGGTGCCAACCGCACCGAACAGGTAGGAGCGACGGCCCCGTCGCGATAACGAGCAACGCTTCGCCGCGAGGCCGCGGCTCTCACATTATTCCCGCCCCTCGCGTCATTCCCGCGAAAGCGGGAATCCATTTTCACCTCGCCGCCGAGCGAGAACACAGGAGCCACCACATGCTCAGCTGGGACGAACTAGACAACGACCAAACCACCACTCCCCCTCTGGGAGTGTCGAGTTCCACCTCGACACAACACGCCGACACCAGCACGCCAGCGTCAGAAGCATCCGCCGCCACCCAAGCCCTGGTCGCCGACGCCCGCCAGGTCGCCAGCAACGACTCGGACGCCATCGCCCGCGCCAAAGCCGCGCTCGACGAACTCGACATCCAGGAAGGCCTGGACGAACTCGAAGGCACCGCATCCCGCGTCAGCGTCGATGCCAAGCAGATGATCAACTGCCGCGCCGACCTCAACCAACTGGTGCCCTTCAAATACGAATGGGCCTGGCAAAAGTACCTCGACGGCTGCTCCAATCACTGGATGCCACAGGAGGTCAACATGACCGCCGACATCGCCCTGTGGAAGACCCCCGAAGGCCTGACCGACGACGAGCGCCGCATCGTCAAGCGCAACCTCGGTTTCTTCTCCACCGCCGACTCCCTGGTCGCCAACAACCTGATACTGGCCGTCTACCGCCTGATCACCAACCCCGAATGCCGCCAGTACATCCTGCGTCAAGCTTTCGAAGAGGCGATCCACACCCACGCCTACCAGTACTGCATCGAATCACTGGGCATGGACGAAGGCGAGATCTTCAATATGTACCACGAGATCCCCAGCGTCGCGAAAAAGGCCGCCTGGGGCCTCAAGTACACGCGCTCGATCTCCGATCCGACCTTCAACACCGGCACCGTCGACACCGACAAGGAGCTGCTGCGCAACCTGATCGCCTACTACTGCGTACTCGAAGGCGTGTTCTTCTACTGCGGCTTCACCCAGATCCTGTCCATGGGCCGCCGCAACAAGATGACCGGCGTCGCCGAACAGTTTCAGTACATCCTGCGTGACGAGTCCATGCACT
>TARA_R110002051_G_scaffold2665_6_pt1 | contig 32344 bp, 36 predicted proteins | sample TARA_R110002051 | Tara Oceans TARA_R110002051 (sample SAMEA4397023) | marine metagenome | biome: Polar Biome; feature: [MES] marine water layer (ENVO:01000295) within the mesopelagic zone...; material: water (ENVO:00002006), including particulate matter (ENVO:01000060) such as...... | reverse complement strand
TGGCCATCAGTTGAAGATCAACAAGGCGACCGGCGGAGACACCGCATCGCTGCTGTTCCAGTCCGGATGGACCGGCTACGCGGAACTCGGCCTGACGGGCGACAATGCGCTTTCGCTGAAGGTCAGCGACGGCAGCACCTGGAGGACCGGCCTCTCCCTCGATCCGGCCGGCCGGGTCCATCGACCAAACCAGCCCGTGGCACGGGCCTATCGAGCCGGAACGACGTTTGCAGCGGCCGATAACACCCGGAGCGGATTCACAGGTTTCTCGCTGGTCCAGGGCGGCTTTCAGCTCGCGAGCGCAGTTCCCGGCGGCGGCAACGAGATCCTGGTGCCTGCGGCCGGCATCTACCTGATCTGCCTGCACGTGGCCGTCGCCACCTCCAGCGGACACACGACCGGCTTGCGCGTCAACGACACCTCGGATCTGCTGACGCTCCCCGGAAGCGCGGGCTTTCAATCGGCCAGCACGATGGCAGCCCTTGCGGCTGGCGACACCCTCACCCTTAGGCACGACGGAACGGCGCAGCTGCGCGCCGGACCCGAGGGCACAACACTATCCTTGGCTCTACTTTAGAGGCGATTGAATTAATCGCCTCTGACATCTGCTTGTAGTTAACCAATGATTAACTTTGAGGATGACAGCCGGAAAATACTGTTCTATTGTTGAAATGGGTGTGGCGATGCGTACTTCCTGTCGGGGTGGCTCTGTGAGTATGTCGGATTTTCAAAAAAATACCGTCTATGCAGCTGCCGATGTCCTGTCGGCATCGCCTGCTCTGCAGACCTATGTCGATCACTATCCCTTCCAGCTGACCGGGCCAATTCGGGTCGAGCAGGCTGTCGCCAAGAGGGTGATCGACGTCGCCGTGTCCATCATGGCGCTCATTGCGCTCTTCCCGCTCTTGTTGGCGGTGGCCATCATGATCCGGCTTGACAGCCCAGGCCCCGTCCTTTTCACCCAGGTCCGCTGGGGTAAGGACTGCCGCAAGATCAAGGTCTACAAATTCCGCTCGATGCGCATCGACAACTGCGACGTGACCGGCGTTTTGCAGACAAAGCTGAACGACCCCCGGATCACGCGGATCGGCGCCATCATTCGGCGCACCAACATCGATGAACTGCCGCAGCTCCTGAATGTCCTCAAGGGCGACATGTCGCTTGTCGGGCCGCGTTGCCATGCGATCGGCATGCTGGCCGCAGGCATCCCCTACGAGGATCTGGTCCCTCACTATCACCGCCGCCACCTGGTGAAACCCGGAATGACGGGCCTTGCGCAAATGCGCGGCCTTCGTGGTCCGACGGACAGAGCCGCCAAGGCCCGGGCGCGAATTGCTTGCGACCTCTACTACATCGACAATTTCAACCTCCGGCTCGACCTCAAGATCATGGTGCTGACCGTGTGGAACGAGTTGCGCGGCGGAAACGGTTTCTGAGAAAGCCCGGGTCTGCTGCCTTAATTGGCTGCCGCACCGCTGCATCTCCTCTTTTCCGGGCTTGTGGATGCCTTTGGAACAAATGCTTCGCCACATTTAGGTAAATGTTAAATCTGCGGCGCTAGCCTTCGCATTGTGGTCTTGTGTTTGTGTAGAGAGTTCCATGACCGAAATGATACGGCCCCGAGTGAAATACGTCATCGGCCCCGATGGCAGTCCGTTGACGATAGCCGACCTTCCGCCGGCCAATACCCGCCGCTGGGTCATTCGCCGCAAGGCGGAAGTCGTCGCAGCCGTGCGGGGCGGCTTGCTGAGCCTGGAAGAAGCGTGCGAGCGCTATACGCTGACGGTGGAGGAGTTCCTCTCCTGGCAGTCATCGATCAATGATCACGGCCTTGCCGGCCTGCGCACCACGCGTATCCAGCAGTATCGCCACTAGCGTTCCGCTGACAATCTAGTCCATGCCGCAAGGCGCCGCTCGGGAGACCACACCGCGGCGCCTTCTGGCATTGAGGCAACGGCTCCTGCAGAGCCCCTGCCCCCGCCGGCCTTTAAGCCCTGCCGATCCCACCAGATCCCGACAGCCAGACTTGCCATGGTTCCGCAGTCGCCGAAGATGTCCTATGCATGACATCTCGAGCGGCAACGGAGAGCGACATGGACATCAGCCACCAGGAATCAAAATCGGGCGGGCGCTATTCGGCCACGCTGGACGGGCATGAGGCTGAGCTCACCTACTCGCGGACATCACCGCGGCTGGTGATCGTCGACCATACGGGCGTTCCCGACGAGTTGCGCGGCAAGGGCGTCGGTCAGGCGCTCGCCGCCCATGCGGTCGAAGAGGCACGCCGGGGCGGATGGAAGATCATGCCGCTATGCCCATTCTTCAGGAGCCAGGCACTGCGGCACCCGGAATGGCAGGACGTCATCAGCGGCTAGGCCGCCGCACAAATCTTGGGGTCAAACGCGAAGGGCCGCATGGCCAGTCGGCCTGCGGCATCTTTCTTTGAAGGCGGCAGGGTGTCAGGCCCTGGCGCGCATGGCTCCGTCCCGCTCTTCCAGAGCCGCAGCCTTGGAAAATTCGGCCTGGGCCTCCTCGACGGCGAGTTCAGCGGTTTCCTGCTGAACGCGAAGATCGCGGATCGAGACCTGAAGATTGTCGGCCCGCTGGCGGGCCGCCTTGGCAAAGGTCGGATAGGCGAAGTGATTCGGATCGGTGATTCCCGATTTTTTCTCCTCGACGCCGATCTGATACTCGAGCTCCTTTGCCATGCGCTCGAATTCCGCCATCATCATCTGCAGCTGCTGCAGCTGGCGGCGTTTCTCATTGACCTGAAATTCCTTCAGGCGAACTAGGCTGTCACGCGACTTCATACGCAATACTCCGTGGGAAGCGGCACCTGTCCGCTGTAACCCGATTGTTACACTTCGGGCCAAAAAACCCGTACGCGTTAATGCAAATCCCCTCCGCGTTAACCTTTCGTTTACGGGCATCATTAACAATACGGGTGATCATTTAAGGGTCGGTAAATGCCAAGGCCTATTTGGCGCGACAATGTGAGAGTCGCATGAATCACTTAACGAGGTTTCCTCATGCGGTGGTTTAAGTCAGGCGATGGCCGATCCTCTTTGAAAATCAGACGGGTGTCTTCACATGCTTAATAATTACGATACCGCTTGCCTAAGTGAATCAGAATTTGTTAACCATTTGGTGGCAGCCTCCAAATCAGGCTCAGTCTGGATCCGTTACGCCTAGGGGCACGGACTACCTAGCGGCGGCAAAGGGGAAAATTATGCGGGTTCTACTCATCGAAGATGACAGCGCAACAGCGCAGAGCATCGAGCTGATGCTGAAGTCGGAGAGCTTCAACGTTTATACGACCGATCTCGGGGAAGAAGGCGTCGACCTCGGGAAGCTCTACGACTACGACATTATCCTTTTGGATCTCAACCTGCCCGACATGTCGGGTTACGAGGTTCTCCGGACACTGCGCCTGTCCAAGGTCAAGACCCCGATCCTGATCCTGTCGGGCATGGCCGGCATCGAGGACAAGGTTCGCGGCCTCGGCTTCGGCGCCGACGACTACATGACCAAGCCCTTCCACAAGGACGAACTGGTCGCTCGCATTCATGCGATCGTCCGACGCTCCAAGGGCCACGCCCAGTCGATCATCATCACCGGTGAACTGATCGTCAATCTTGACGCCAAGACGGTCGAAGTCGGTGGCCAGCGCGTCCACCTGACGGGCAAGGAATACCAGATGCTCGAGCTGCTCTCGCTGCGCAAGGGCACGACGCTGACGAAGGAAATGTTCCTCAACCACCTCTACGGCGGGATGGACGAGCCCGAACTGAAGATCATCGACGTCTTCATCTGCAAGCTGCGCAAGAAGCTCGCCAATGCTGCCGGCGGCGCCAACTACATCGAAACCGTCTGGGGCCGCGGCTACGTGCTGCGCGAACCGGAAGGCGACCTGGCCGAAAGCGCATAATTTCAACACCCGCGCATTTCCCCCCCTTCCAAACGCCCGCGTCCGACGCGGGCGTTTTGCGTTGCAGCAGGCATGCATGAACGTCCCGTGAACCGGTCAGCTCAGCGTCGACTGATTCGCTTTGGGAGAGATCGCCTTCAGGCCGGGGCGGCGACAAATGCGCCGAAGACGGCCGTCAGGATCTTGCGATCGAACGGCTTCAGCAGGAAGTCATTGGCACCGGCGCGCTTGCCAAGCATCATCTTCTTCAGATCGGCCTCGATGACGCAGTAGAATATCCGCACGCCCTTGCCGTTCGGCAAGGCACGGACATTCTGGATCAACCCGAGCGCACCTTCCAGCCCCGCATCCACGATCAGGATGGCCGGCAGATCGGTCTCGCAGCGGCTCATGGCCTCGTCGGCGCTGGCGGCCTCGGCAACGAGAAAGCCGATCTCGGACAGGATGCGCTTTCCGACCTTGCGGACGACATCCGAACCGTCGGCAATCATCAGACGCTGCATAGCTCACTCCCTGCTCCAAGGCCTCCCCGTTCAGGAAAAGCCTCGGCAAGGATAGAGCCAAGTCAGCTAACGAATGGTTACGTCGGGAGAATGCTCAGGCGGCTGTGGTTTCGGCCGTGAAGACAATCTTGTCCTCGGACACGACGTAGCGGAGCTCCATGCCGCATTCATCCGCCAGGAGCACCGTATAATAGGGCTGGATGGTATGGGCATCGATCGACTCATCCAGCGTTCCGGAGCAGATCTCCACGAACTTCGCCGGCACGCGCATCATCCGTCCCTTGATGGTGATCGTGAACTTCGCGTGGTGCTCCGGGTTCTCGAGCATGACGTCGACAGAGCCGCCGCGTGGAATGCCGCCATAGGCGACGAGGAAGAGGTTGAGGAGCAGCTTCACCCGATTCTTCGCGACGATCGCCCTCGGGCCGCTCCAGGTGACTTCCGTCTTCTTCTCGGCAGCCGCATAATCCTTCGCGGCCTTTTCGGCCTCGCCCGTGTCGATCGAGGCGCCGACCGATCCAGAGGCACCGAAAGCAAGCCGGGCAAACTTGAGGCGGACGGCAGCATTGAGCGCGGATGTCCGGATCAGGTCGAGGGCATCGGCGTCCGACGCGCCGGGACCGCCCTCATCCAGCAGTTCCAGGCCATTGTTGATCGCACCGACGGGAGAGATCACGTCATGGCAGACACGGCTGCACAGCAGAGCCGCAAGATCTGGCCCCTCAAGGGTGAGATTGGGGTTCTTGGCCATTCGGTTCTCCTGCTGCTGTCATGCCAGCATCTGTATGGTCTTAGCATTGTGCGAAGATGGTGCCGTTTCGTCGGTCATAAAGACACCATATTTGGTAAACCGATTGTTAAGGCGATCCCCGCAATATGTGAAGCTCACCCGCACCAAAGAACAAGACGGACCCGATTGATGCGCATGTACCAGACTTCTCCCCTCGCCCGCTTCGCCGCAATCGCCGTCGCAGTGCTGACGCTGGCAGGCTTCGGCTGGGGCAAGCCGGCACAGGCCCAGAACAGCGCCCAGTATACGGCGCAGGAAATCATCGACGCCGGTCACGGCTTCTTCGGCTCCACGAGCGGCGGCCTGGCCAAGGTGGTCGAAAAGGCCTTCGAGCAATACGGCCTGCCGAACGGCTATATCCTCGGCCAGGAAGGTTCCGGGGCCTTCATCGCCGGTCTGACCTATGGCGAAGGGGAGCTTTACACGAAGAACGCCGGCCAGCACCCGGTCTTCTGGCAGGGTCCATCGCTCGGCATCGACTACGGCGGCCAGGGCTCCCGCGCCATGATGCTCGTGTACGACCTGCCCGCCATTCCGAGCCTCTATGCCCGCTTCGGCGGCGTTTCAGGGTCTGCCTTCGTCGTCGCCGGCGTCGGGATGACCGTCATGCGCAACAACGACGTCATCCTTGTGCCGATCCGCACCGGTCTCGGCGCCCGTCTCGGCATCAACATCGGCTACCTGAAGCTGACCCCCACGCCGACCTGGAACCCTTTCTGAACTGTTGAATTATAGCCCCGGGGCATCAACAGGGGGTGGCATTGGCACGCTTGGCAGAACGGCATCATGGCATTGCTTGCCGCAGCCTACGGGTTGTGCTTAAACGTCGAACTGCCCCAGAACACGTCCAATCCGGCGAGATGGCCCTGTCGTGATCCAATTCGCTCTCCTTTTCGGCCTGGGCTTCCTGAGCGCCTCGCTACTGGTCATGTTGATCGCCCCCGCGATCCACGGCCGCATCGTCCGCTACACCGAAAAGCGCATCCAGGCCACTTTGCCGATCAGTCCGCAGGAGGTTCGCGCCCAGCGCGACATGGCGCGCGCCGTCTACGCCGCCGAAAATGCCCGTACCAAGCAGGAACTGGTACAGGAGCGTGACCAGACCGTCGGTCTGAAGCTGCGTTACGACAAGCTGGCCGAGGAAGCGCGGCGCCTGCAGTCGGACAATCATGACCTGCAGATGCAGATCAACGACATGGACGTCGAGGCAGCCGACCTCCGCTCCCGCCTGCGCCAGGAAGACAGCTACATCCAGCAGCTGAAGGCGGCAGTCGAAGCGGCCGAGGAAGCGGATGCCGCCAAGGGCGTCCAGATCGAGGACTTGCAGCGGCGGGTCGCCAAGCTCACGGCAGACGGCGACAATTTCCGGATCGACCTCTCCGCCCGCGATACCGAAATCGAAAACCTCAAGTTTCGCATTGCCGCACTTCGGGACGAACGGGAAGCCATCCGCAGCGACATCAAGCTGCAGACCTCGCGGGCCAAGGATGCCGAAAACAGGCTCGCACAGGAAGAACACCGCGCGCTGCGGCTTGAGGACAAGCTTTCGCGTGAGATCTCCGTGCGGACGGACAAGGAAAATGCGCTGGAGCGACGCCTTCAGGAAATCGCTCTCCTGAAGGACAAGCTGAAGGCGGCGAACGCCGAAGCACGCGATGCCGCACGCTCCGCAAGCAAGTCGGGCTCGAAGCAGCCAGCCGCCGGCAGCATGGCCACGCAGGCCACCACGGCCAGCGTGCCGCTTGCTCCCGTCGAAACGACCGGGCCTGCCGACATCGCCGCGGTCATCGCCGCCTCTCCGGCGCTTTCCGAGCTTGCAGACAATGTCCACAATCGGGCATCAGCCCTCTCCGAGCGGATTCTGAAGGCTAGGAGCGATGGCAATGATCCTGCCATCCGCGAGGAACTGGCGGCGATTGCCGCAGCCATGGTGACGCTCACGGCCCGGGCCGAAGGTCCCGCCTCGCCCATTCATGCCATGCTGGAGCCGGACAGCGCGGCCAAAGGCACCCGTAGAAGCCTCGCCGCGCGCACGCGCGCGGAACTTGAGGCCGCTCAGGAGCCGGCGGTCCCGTCCGTCTGAAGCCTCCCCTGGGCACTGGCCAGCAGATAGAGGGCGATACCGGTCGCCGTTGCCGCATTGAGGCTGTCGAGCCCCGGCGCCTGTGCGATTCGCGCCGTGTTGAACCGGTCGAGGATAGCGGCGGGAAGACCGCTTCCCTCCGTACCGGTCACCAGCGCCATGCGCGGCGCAGCGCTTAGGCTGCCCATCTCGGTTTTCCCGGAGGGGGAAAGCGCCCAGACGTCGAAGCCGCGTTGAACGAGCGCCGCAAGATTGGCCTCGATGCTGCCGCCCCTGGCATAGGGCACCTTCAACACCGCCCCCACCGAGACACGAAGCGCCTTGCGATAGAGGGGATCGCAGCAGGTCTCGTCCAGAAGCACGGCATCCGCGCCGAAGGCTGCGGCGTTGCGAAAGATCGAGCCGATATTGTCGTGGTTGGAGATGCCGGCGGCGCACACCACCAGCGCGGTTTCCGGCAAGGTCTCGAGCAGTTCCGCAGCGTGTGGCTGATGGCTGCGGTATCCGAGGGCGAGGACGCCGCGGTGCAGGTGAAAGCCAGCGATCGCATCGAGCACTGTCGAGCTGGCCACATAGACCGGCACATCCGCCGGAAAGGCGGCAAGCTCCGCCTGCAGGCCCGCCACCCGGTTCTCCAGCAGCAGGATCTTTTCCGCGACGAAGCCTCCGCCGCCCGCATGCGCGGCGGCAAGCATCCGCAGCACGACCGTCCCCTCGGCGATGAAGCGGCTCTGTCGTCCGGTCAGGTCCCGCTCGCGGATGGCATGGAATTCCAGGATGCGCGGATCATCGGGATCATCGATCCGGATGATCCGGGCTTCGCCGCCCGCCGCCATTCAGGGTGCGGTTCCGACCGCCACATCGGCGACGATACGACCGACCGACGCGTCGAACACCAGTGCCTTCTGCGCGCCGCCGATCGATCCATAGAAAAGGATCTGGCTGCCGGACAGTGACACGGACTGCACCTGGAACCCGGCCGGCAGGGTGACCGAAGACGTCAGCGGCTGGTCGGCGGGTACAGAGAAGCCACCCGCGGCCACCGGCGCGCTCGTCGGCGTCTGCGTCACCTTGTAGACAACCGCGGCCAGGACCGCCATAAAGCAGACAAACAAGATGCCGCCCGAAACGAGTTGCAGCAGCACCATCTTCCGGCGGACCCTTTCCATTGCCGGATCAAGCGGTTCTTCCTGTTCCACGGAATCAGGATTTGCCATTGCGAATGTCCTTGCTGCTGTCAGGTTGAATGAATGAACGATCCCTTTAAACAAGCCGAGGCGCCAAGGAAAGTGCTGGTGGCCGACGAAGACGCCGAAGGCCGGCTGGACGCATGGCTGACGGCGACGCTGGACGGCGAATTTTCGCGCAACCGTATCAAGGCGCTGATCGAACAGGGTGCCGTTCTGCTCAAGGGTGTCGTCTGCACCGAACCGAAGCGCAAGGTCGCACCCGGCGACCAGGTGGAGATCGTCCTCCCGGAGCCGGAAGATCCGGAGCCGAAGGGCGAGGATATCCCGCTGGAGGTGCTCTATGAGGATCTGGACGTCATCGTCATTGCCAAGCCGGCGGGGCTCGTCGTCCATCCCGGCGCCGGCAACTGGACGGGCACGCTTGTCAATGCGCTGATCTATCACTGCGGCGACACCCTCTCGGGCATCGGCGGCGTGCGCCGGCCGGGGATCGTCCATCGCCTCGACAAGGACACCAGCGGCGTGCTCGTCGCCGCCAAGAACGATGCCGCCCATCGCCATCTCGCCGCGCAGTTTGCCGACCATGGCCGGACCGGACCGCTGGAGCGCGCCTATCAGGCCGTCGTCTGGAGCAGACCCAGGCAATTGCGCGGCACCATCGACGCCCCGCTCGGCCGCGCCGGCGACCGCATCAAGCGGGCAGTCAAGCGCGAGGGCAGCGACGACGCCCGCGAGGCGGTGACCCATTACGAAGTCATGGAGCGTTTTCACGAGAAGCCGGATGCGACGGCTCTCGCCGCCCTGATCGAGTGCCGCCTGGAGACAGGGCGCACGCACCAGATCCGGGTCCACATGGCCCACATCGGCTGCCCGCTGGTCGGCGACCCGGACTATAGCGCCGGCTTCAGGACAAAGGTCAATCTGCTGCCGGAGCCGGCGAAGACCGTCGTCAGCGGCTTCCATCGCCAGGCCCTGCACGCCTTCCTTCTCGCATTCGAGCATCCGCGGACCGGGGAGGTGATGGAGTTCAGGGCGCCAATGCCAAAGGACATGGAGGCTCTGGTCGCGTCGCTGCGGCAATAGCGGCAGGCGACGCGGCGTCGGGATATCATTACGCAAATGTAATGCTATAACGCACAGGTGAACGCTGCGTTCACTTGAACCACTCTTATGCCGCACTTATCTGGTAGCTGGGTCGGTGCGGGGTCGAGATTGACCCGCGCCGTTTGGCTCGCCTCAGCGCTTGTCGCTCGTGAAGAGGGAGCCAGGAATATCGATCAGAAGGGGGTGCTTTCATGGCCCGCAATTCACTGCCGTCAATCACTGCCGGGGAAGCCGGTCTCAACCGCTACCTCGATGAAATCCGCAAGTTCCCGATGCTGGAGCCGCAGCAGGAATACATGCTTGCGAAGCGCTACGCCGAGCACGGCGACCGCGATGCTGCCCATCAGCTCGTAACCAGCCACCTGCGCCTGGTGGCAAAGATCGCCATGGGCTATCGCGGCTATGGCCTGCCGATCGGCGAAGTGGTCTCCGAAGGCAACGTCGGCCTGATGCAGGCGGTCAAGAAATTCGATCCGGAACGCGGCTTCCGCCTGGCCACCTATGCCATGTGGTGGATCAAGGCCTCGATCCAGGAATACATCCTGCGCTCGTGGTCGCTCGTGAAGATGGGCACCACCGCCAATCAGAAGCGGCTGTTCTTCAACCTGCGCCGCATGAAGGGCAAGATCCAGGCCATCGACGAGGGCGATCTAAAGCCCAACCAGGTGGCCGAGATCGCGACCAAGCTGAAGGTTTCGGAAGAAGAAGTGGTGTCGATGAACCGGCGCCTGTCCGGCGACGCCTCGCTCAACGCTCCGATCCGCGCCACCGAGGGCGAATCCGGCCAGTGGCAGGATTGGCTCGTGGACGATCACGAGAGCCAGGAAGACGTGCTCATCGAGCAGGACGAACTGGAAACCCGCCGGCGCATGCTGTCGAAGGCGATGAGCGTTCTGAACGATCGCGAACGGCGGATTTTCGAAGCCCGGCGCCTCGCGGACAATCCGATCACGCTCGAAGAGCTGTCCTCGGAGTTCGACATCAGCCGCGAACGTGTGCGCCAGATCGAGGTGAGAGCCTTCGAGAAGGTTCAGGATTCGGTGCAGAAGGAAGCGCTGGCGCAGGCGCAGGCCCTGCGCGTCGTCGACGCCTGAGCCCACCCAAACCCATATTAAAAAAGCCGGCGGATCACTCCGCCGGCTTTTTTGTTGTTTACTGACCGGTATTTCCGGTCGTGCCGCTGGTTGCGTTGTTGCTCATTGCCTGCCACTCGCGGATGGCTTCGTTGAAGGCCTGGGTTCCAGCCTCCCCCTTCTGCAACGTCATGAGCGCACGGCGTCCATTGCGGTAGGCAAGCGGGATGTCCATCCAGTTGCGGCTGCGCAGGAGCTCGAGGTTTGTCGCCCGTGCATCCGGAAAGTCGTTCAGCGCGATCATGTGGAAGTCGTCCGTGATCTTGGCCGGCACGGCAATCAGCGCGTCGCCGCGATCCTGCTCCGTCTGCTTCATGGCAATCCGCTGGACACTGTCGATCGCGCCACCCTCGAAACCGGGAGGAACGGCGAAGACGACTTCGACCAGATGGCTTGCCGGCAGGGAGCTGTCGGTGTTGCGCTTGAAGGTGATCAGCGCCGTCAGACCGCGACCGGGGATGTTGACCCGTCCCTGGACGACCGGTTCCTGCACGCCGTTGGCACCGGCCTCCTGCTGCAGCGACCAGGACACCGCCCCTTCGATGGCCGTGGGTGCCGTCTGCCCGACGCGCTCCTCGTAGAGGAACATCTTCTCACCCGCGAGGGCGGCTGCATCCGCGGGAGCCGCGGACGGCGTGGCCTCCCCTGCCGGAGCACTTGCCGCGACCTCGGCCGGCGTCGCCGGCGGGGCGTTGAGCTGCGCCACCGACTGGCCTGCGCCGGTACCGTCACCCGGACCAGGGCCCTCATCCACTTCCGTGCCGTCGGTGAGGAGCCGCTGCGTGAACTTGGACGTGGCGGCGATGTCCTCGGCGGCAGGTGCCGCCGCTTCCGGCGCGGCGGTCGCGGCTTCTTCGGTCGCAGGAGCTTCCGCCGTCTCGGGCGTCGGCTCGACAAGTCCCTCGATCGCGCCTTCGGTTGCGACCGGCGTCCCGCTCAAGCCGACCACTTCCGTCAGCGACTCGCGGTTCAGCCAGAGCGCATAACCTCCGGCAGCAATGATGATCACGCCGATCAGCGCCAGGATCGGTCCGGCATAATTGCGCTTCTTGGGCGCAACGCGGTAGGGCCGCGGCGGCGGCACCATGTCAGCGTCGGCACTCGTCTCCATGTCCGTCGGCGGGCCACCGGCACCCGCTGCAGGCATGGCATTCTGGTTATAACCGATCAGTTCCTCGAGGTCGTTCCAGGGGTCGCTGGCGTCCTTCGACGCTGGAGCTGCCGGCTGCTGCGTGCGCAGCGCATCCTCGAATGCGTCATGCCCGCCGGCGCCTGCTGCTGCAAGCGGCGGTGCGAAGGCGGGAAAATCATCCGTGGACGGCATGCGCACGGAGGAGGCGCCGACATGCGTCTCGTCGCTGAAATGCGCCTCGAAGGGTTCGGAAGCCACAGGCGCAGCGGATGCATCCGCAGCGTGAGGAGCTGCAGCCGTCAGGTCTGGCACATCCTGCCAGGCGGCTTCGGTCTGCGTGGGAGCCTCAGGTGGCTGATGGGCTTCCGGCCAAAGCCAGCCGTCCTCGGCCGGCGCAGCGGCAGGTGCCGGCTCGCCTTGCCAGGCAAAATCAGAGTGCTCCGCCTCCGCAGGGGTGGGTTCCGGCGAAGCATAGGGATCGGGCTCGACGGCCGGTCCGGCGTCGGCATGCAGATCGTCGGCGTCCGGATGCTGTTCCGGTGCCGGCCACATGCCGATAGGCTCCGGGGCGACCTCACTTGCGCGGGTCTCTTCCCCGGACCAATGATCCGTCTGGCGCTCGACCGAATGGTCTGCGACGTCCGGCGCATGGCTTTCCGCTTCCTCGCGGGGCGGCCAGCTCTCGTCGGGCATGCCGACCGGCGCGGAATACTCCTGATGAACGGGCTCCTGATAGGCAGGCTCCTCGTTGACAGGCTCATCATGGTAGGCAGGAGCCTCATACGGCGGCTCCGAGGCAGGCTCGACGTGACCCTCATCTTCCGGAGACGCAACCTGCGACGGCTCTGAGGGAGCGCTGTAGCCGTCCTCCTCCGGAGCGCGGACAGCCTCCTCCTGCTGCGGCCACTGGGCGGCAACGGACGTCTCCGGCTCAGGATCGCGAGCGGAATCGGCCGTTGCAACGTCCTCAGGCTCGGGCCGCGTATCAGCGTCGGGCACAAACAGCGGTGCAGCCGCGACCGGTTCCTCCGCCGGCAACGCTTCCGCGTGCTCCGCCTCGACCGAAACGATCGCCGACTCGAGCTTCTCCATCTGTCGATGGATCATCGTTTCCGGCGGTACCGGCTTCATGTTCTCGAGCTGCCGCCGAACGGCGCCACGCGCCTTGTCGTACACCTTTTCGCGCATCTCTGGCGTATTTTTCGCCAGACCGTCGACGGCGCGGCGGATCACCGCAACAAAATCTGCCATCAGTACTTTCTCATGGTCATTGGGTCGTCCATCGATTGATAATTAATCAATGATGAACATTAGTCCTCAAACGGGTCAGTCACAAGTATCGTGTCCTCCCGCTCCGGGCTGGTGGAAAGTAGGGCGACCGGCGCGCCGATCAACTCCTCGACCTGACGAACATACTTGATCGCCTGTGCTGGCAGATCGGCCCACTTGCGGGCGCCGACGGTCGATTCCTTCCACCCTTCCAGGGTGATATAGACCGGCTCGACGCGCGCCTGGGCCGCCTGGCTCGCCGGCAGGTGATCGATTTCCTGACCGTCCAGCTTGTAGCCGACGCAGATCTTCAGCTCGTCCAGCCCGTCGAGCACGTCGAGCTTGGTCAGTGCGATGCCGGTGATGCCGTTGGTGGCCACCGACTGGCGAACGAGGGCGGCATCGAACCAGCCGCAGCGGCGCTTGCGGCCCGTGACGGTGCCGAACTCATGGCCCTTCTCGCCGAGGAACTGACCGATCTCGTCGTTGAGCTCGGTCGGGAACGGACCTTCGCCGACGCGGGTCGTATAGGCCTTGGTGATGCCGAGGATATAACCCAGCGCGCCCGGTCCCATGCCCGAACCGGCAGCGGCCTGGCCGGCGACGGTGTTGGACGAGGTGACGAACGGATAGGTGCCGTGATCGATGTCGAGAAGCGAGCCCTGCGCGCCTTCGAAGAGGATGCGGGCACCCTTGCGGCGCTGCTTGTCGAGCAGCAGCCAGACCGTTTCGCGGAACGGCAGGATCCGCTCTGCAACCGACGTCAGCTCTTCCATGATCGTTTCATGGGAGACTTCCGGCGCACCGAGACCGCGGCGGATGGCATTGTGATGGGTGAGGATGCGGTCGACCTTGCCGCCCAGCGTGTCGAGATCGGCGAGATCCATCACGCGAATCGCGCGGCGTCCGACCTTGTCCTCATAGGCAGGTCCGATACCGCGGCGGGTGGTGCCGATCTTCGTGCCGCTGTTGGAAGCTGCGTCTTCGCGCATTCCGTCCAGCTCGCGGTGCAGCGACAGGATGAGGGTGGCGTTGTCGGCGACGCGCAGGTTTTCCGGCGTGATCGACACGCCCTGCTTCGCCAGCTTCTCGATTTCCGCGATCAGCGCGTGCGGATCGACGACAACGCCATTGCCGATGACGGCCATCTTGCCGGGACGCACGACGCCCGACGGCAGCAGCGACAGCTTGTAGCTGACGCCATCGATGACGAGCGTATGGCCGGCATTGTGCCCACCCTGGAACCGGACGACAATGTCGGCGCGCTCGGAAAGCCAGTCAACAATCTTGCCCTTGCCCTCGTCGCCCCACTGGGAACCGACCACCACGACGTTCGTCATATTTTGCTTTCCTATTCCGCACAGGCTGTTGCGCCCACTCAAACCGGCGCATCTATAAAACCATGACGCGCGGAAAGCGAACCGTTTGTCGCGAAAAAAGCGGTTTTTGCGTGACAAGCGCCGAACCACCGGTTTATCAGCGCTTGGTCCGACCAGATTCCTTCCTTTTCTCCAGTGGAGATCCCCTTGCACAAAAAGGCCTATCTGTGTCTCGTCATCGCCACGCTGTGCTGGGGTGGCAATGCGGTGGCGGGCAAGCTTGCCGTCGGCCATGTCAGCCCGATGATGCTGACCTTTTGGCGCTGGACCTTCGCAGTCGCCATCATCTTCGCGATCTCGGTGCCGCAATTGATCCGCGACTGGCCGATCGTGCGAAAGCGCCTGCCGATCCTGATTCTCTATGGCGTCGTCGGCTATACGACCTTCAACGCGACGCTCTATACGGCGCTGAAATACACGACGGCGATCAACGTCGCCATCGAGCAGGCCGGCATCCCGATGCTCATCTTCATCATCAACTTCATCCTGTTTCGGATGCGGGTGTCCCTCGCCCAGATTTTCGGCTTCTCCCTGACCCTGCTGGGTGTGGCGCTGACGGCGGCCCATGGCGACCTCGGCACGCTTCTGGAGCTGACCGTGAATTTCGGGGACGCGCTGATGCTGATCGCGGTGGTGGCCTATGCCGTCTACACCGTTTCGCTGCGCTGGAAGCCGATCGTCGACTGGCGCACGCTGATGGCGATCCCCGCTCTCTTCGCACTGCTGACGACAGTGCCGCTGGTCCTTTGGGAGCAGGCGAGCGACCAGGCCATCTGGCCCGATACGCGGGGCTGGGTCATTGTCCTCTACACCGCGCTCTTTGCCTCGCTCGTGTCGCAGGTCCTGTACATCAAGGGCGTCGAGGGGATCGGTCCGAACCGGGCCAGCCTGTTCATCAACCTGATCCCGGTCTTCGGCACGCTTCTGTCGGTGGCCATCATCGGCGAGGACCTGCAGCTGTTCCACATCGCGGCACTGGTGCTGGCGCTGGGCGGTATCGCCATTGCGGAACGCGGAAAGCCCGCCTCACCCTGAGACGGGCTTTCCGATAGGAATGAAAAAACTTCAGATGTCGTAATAGGCCGCCGGCGCCTTGGAAGCTGTCTGCGACAGCGCCTCGGCCGCCGCTTCGGCCTGGTCGTTGCGCCAGCCCCGCACGACGCTGACCTTCTCCCCGAGCACGATCTGGCCGCGGTCGGTGGAAACCACCAGCACCCGCTGGACCCGGCCCGTGTCCGTCAGGGCATAGGTGACGTGCATGCGGTCATCCGGCCATCCGAGCGCCACGAGGCGGTCTCGCTTCAGGTCGGCGCAGTCAAAGCAGGCGCCTGATGGAGCGGCGACGACCAGGTCCGTCTGGAAGCCGTCGAAATAGCTGTCCAAGGCGTCGATCGTCTGGTTTACCGTCCGATTGACACGCACAAGCTCCTGCGCCTTGTCGCGGGTCAGTGAAAACGTTCTATCGGCAGCCTCGGCCTTTGCGGCCGGGCGAACGTCCGCCATCTTGTATTCGAGTGCCGGGGAAGCGGCAAACGTGCGTGCAAAACCGCCGGGACCGGCTGCCTGTGCAGCGTGACCCGAAACGAGGGCGGCCAGAAAAGCCGCAGCAGCGAGAATCTTTGTCGACATCTTCGAGACCCTGTTTGATCGGACAGCGTTGATCGCCGTCTCGCGTGGCTTCCCGAATTCATCTCGGTCGTCATTGGCCTCATGCCGTCTATGGCCAACCATACGAAAACACCTTTGCGGCCCGCTTAAACGGAAAGATTCAAATTTACTGAAATCCATTTTTTTCCCGCGATGACACAGGCTGCGCACCGGCGGTCGCCGAAGAGTCTTCCAGTTCCGGGCGATCCCTAAACTTTTCATTAAATTTTAGGGCTCATGAATCTCTTGGAAACAAGAGGTCTAGCGATGCGTATTGCGTTCTCCATCGCGCTCCTGCTGCTGCTGCTGTCAGCCTGCGCGTCCGCCCCGAGCCGGGTCACCAATGCCTGTGCGATCTTCGAGCAGCGCGACGGGCTGTTCAACAACTGGGCCCGCGACGCCAGGAAGGTCGAGCGGGAGTTCGGGGTGCCTGTCCCCATCCTGATGGCCACGGTCTACACCGAATCCAGCTTCCGTGCCCGCGCCCGTCCGCCGCGCACCAAGCTGCTCGGGTTCATCCCCTGGAAGCGGCAATCGACTGCCTATGGCTATGCCCAGGCGCTGGACGGCACCTGGACTGAATACCAGCGCGCCACGGGACGCTGGTCGGCCCGCCGCAGCGACTTCGGCGACGCCATCCATTTCATCGGCTGGTACCACAACCGCAGCCATGTCAGGAACGGCATCCCCCGCAACGACAGCTACAACCTCTATCTCGCCTACTACACCGGCCATGCGGGCTATTCGCGCGGCTCCTTCACCGCGACGGCCCGAAAAGGTGCGCAGCGCTCCGCCGGCATCGCCTCCAAGTACGAGGCGCAGCTGCGCTCCTGCGGCTACTGATCCGGGAAAACGCCGGCGCCGGCGGCGGTGCGTCAGCCCTGCCCTTCCCGGCAGCGCGGATGAGGCGTCATGTCGCGCCTGTCTGCCATCTGAGCGTCATGAACCTGTGGCTTGACACGCCTAGGGTCCTGCAACTGGCGGAGATTCTCGATGATGCAGAACGACATGGACGTGAAGGACGTTGACACTTCCTGGTCAGCAGTCCTGTTCAAGGACCTGATGGCTGTCCGGGTCCAGGTGGTCGCGGATGCCGCCGACCTGTTGCTGGAACTGGGCGGCACCGACGGCTTCGAAGACAGCGATCGCATCCGGCTCGAAAACCTGTGTCATTATCTGGCCCTGCGACGGCACGACCTGCGCCCGCTCCAGCGCAAGCTGATGCAGCATGGGCTGTCCTCTCTCGGCAGGCTGGAAGGTCGCGTCCTGCCGACCTTCGATGCGGTCCTTGGGGCACTGGCGGCAATCCAGGGCTCTCCCGCACCCTATCCCCCACCCACGGAACAAACGTTTTTCCGTGGCGAGTTCGTGCTCGCCGAAGAAACGGAAGCGCTTCTCGGCGGCGGACGGCCGAACCGGCGTGGCCGGATCATGGTGACGCTGCCCGAAGCCTCCGCCGACGATCCCGATTTCATCCTGGACCTCGCCCGCCGCGGCATGGACATTGCCCGCATCAACTGCGCCCATGACGACAAGTCGATCTGGGAGGACATGGCAAAGCATGTGCGGGCAGCGGGCAAGACGCTTGGCCGCCGGTTGACGATCCTGATGGATATCGCCGGCCCCAAGATCCGTACCGGCAACGTACTGACACCGCCCTCCACCAAGGCGCAGGTCGGCGATCACATCCGCCTGTGCGCCGGCGCTCTGCCGCGCGTCGATGACATCGCCCCCTTCTCCGCGGCTGTCTCCGTTCCGGAGATCGTCACACGCCTGAAGATCGGCGATCGGATCCGCTACGACGACGGCAAGTTGGAGGGCATCGTCGAGGAAACGTCGCCCGAGGAAGCGCTGGTCCGCGTCACACGCACCAAGACCGGCGGCACGAAACTGAAGGTGGAAAAAGGCCTTAACCTTCCCGATACGGTGCTGGGCCTGTCGCCCCTGACCACCAAGGATCATGCCGATCTCGCGGTCGTGATGGATCATGCCGACATGCTGGGCTACTCCTTCGTCAGCCGCCCCGACGACATCGAATCGCTCGAAGGCACGCTTGCCGGCCTGCCTCCCCGCAACCGCCCACTGGGGCTGGTTGCCAAGATCGAGCAGCCCGAGGCCCTGGCGAACCTGCCGGCACTCATCGCCGTCGCCTTTCGCCACCGCCGGCCCTTCGGGGTGATGATCGCCCGCGGCGATCTGGCAGCCGAGATCGGGTTCGAGCGCTTGGCCGAGATGCAGGAGGAAATCCTCTGGCTTTGCGAAGCCGCCTCGGTGCCTACGATTTGGGCGACCCAGGTCCTGGAGGATCTGGTCAAGACCGGTATCCCGACCCGTGGCGAGATGACCGATGCCGCGATGGCGGCACGGGCCGAATGCGTGATGCTCAACAAGGGTGCCGCCGTCGCCGAGGCCGTCAATGTCCTCGATCACCTGATGTCGCGCATGGACGAGCACATGACCAAGAAGACGCCGACGCTGCGGGCGCTGAAATCCTGGACCTATCCCGTTCCGGCAGTTTGACCCGAAGGGATTCAGCTCCAGGTCGCCGGCAGACGCCGGCGACATTCTTGATTGGCACGAAAGACTGCTTCAGCCTTGCCGCTGACGTAGCTCCGCCGACCGTCCGCGATGGTCAGCGATACTGGGCCAGAAACGTCTTGGCCGCCTGGATCTCGTTCGGGCGCAGCTCATGCCCGCCGGGATGCCATTCGAGATCGACGCTGTCTCCCTGCCGCCGGAAATAGTCGGCGAGCTGGTTGGTGAGGTCGACCGGCGAGATCGGGTCGCGCTCGCCGGCGGTGATCAGGATCCGGCTGCTGGCCTTTCCCGTCCTGTCGTTCGGCTCGAAGGGGATCAGCGGATGCATCAGCACCGCCGATTCAAACAGCCCCGGGTTCTCGATCAGGATGTTCGCCAGGATATTGGCGCCATTCGAGAAGCCGACGCCGATCACCGGCCCGGCCTGATGCCGTTCGCGATTGGCGGCGACGAACTCGCTCATGCGATGGGTCGCACGGGCAAGATCCTCGCAGTCGTAGACCCCTTCCGCCTTGCGCCGGAAGAACCGCGCCGCACCATGCTCCGAGATGTCGCCGCGCGGCGAGATCACGGTCGCGTTCGGCAACAGGCAGCTGCCGAAATCGAAGAACTGGTTCTCGTCGCCGCCGGTCCCGTGGAAGACGAAGAGGATCGGCGCCCCGGCTTCGCCCGGCTTGGCACGATGAATGTAACTGTCGTAACTCATGACATACTCCTTCGAAGACCTAACGCCTCAGGCCTCCAGCGGTTCGAGATGCTGTTCGAGAGTGGACCGCAAATGCGCGTGCTGCTGCGGAAGCTTCAGGGCTTCGCCCAGATGTGCCGTATCCTCGTCGCGGTCGAACCCCGGCTCGTTGGTGGCGATTTCGAACAACACGCCGCCCGGGGTCCGGAAGTAGATCGCCCAGAAATAGTCGCGGTCGATGACCGGCGTCACCTGGTAGCCCGTGTCCATCAGGGCCTTGCGGACCTCCAGCTGCTTTTCCCGGTTCTCGACGGCAAAGGCGATGTGGTGGACGGAGCCTGCCCCAAGCCGGGCGTCGCTGATGTTCGGCATGGTCTCGATGTCGATGACGTCGGCGCCATTGCCGCCCGGAACGCCAAGCCGCAGCACGCCGTCGCGGCTGTCGATCTGCTGGTAGCCCATGTACTTAAGGAGCTCGGCCGTCGCACCCTCGTCGCGCAGGCGAAGCGAGGCGGAATGGAAGCCGCGGATCGCATGGTCCTCGCCGACGCCATTGCCGGTCCAGGGGGCGCGCGCATCGTCCTTCACCTCGACGAGCGCAAAGCCGTCGCCATCGGGGCCCGCGAAATGCAGGCGGTTCTCGCCAAACGCGGTCTCGGTCTTCAGCCCTTCGGCGCCGGCAGCGGTCAGCCGTTCGGTCCAGTAGCCGAACGAGCCTTCCGGGACGGAGAAGAGGGTCGTGCCCACCTCACCCGTACCAGGCCGGCCGCGGGCAATATGCGGAAACGGGAAATAGGTCATCACCGAACCGGGCGTCCCGACTTCGTCCCCATAGTAGAGATGGTAGACATCGGGAGCGTCGAAATTGACGGTCTTCTTCACCCGGCGAAGGCCGAGAGTATCGGTGAAGAACTTGTTGTTTGTCCGGGCGCTCGCGGCCATCGACGTGACGTGATGCAGCCCCTTGATCTGGTCGATCATCTGAAACCCTTTCTGGCTCTATGAGCCTGTTCTGGGATCATAATTGGCGAGTGCCGCGTCTTTTGCATAGGGAAGCACACCCGAACGCATCGTTCACCATTTGAAGACTGATCCCCCGGCACCGTTCAACGATCATGTCTGCGGCGGCAGTTCCCAGTCGATCGGCTCCTTCCCCCTGGAAACCAGAAAGGCATTGGTCTGTGAAAAAGGCCTGGAGCCGAAGAAGCCATTGTGCGCCGAGAGCGGCGAAGGGTGCGGGCTCTTGAGCACAAGATGGCGCGTCTGGTCGACGAAGGATGCCTTCTTCTGCGCATAGGAGCCCCACAGCAGGAAGACGACGCCATCGCACTCCTCGTTGACGGCGCGAATCACCGCATCGGTGAACCTCTCCCAGCCCTTTCCCTGGTGGGAGGCCGCGCGTGCCTCCTCCACCGTCAGCACGCTGTTGAGGAGCAGCACGCCCTGCCGCGCCCAATGCTCCAGAAAACCGTGGCGGGCCGGCGCGATGCCGAGGTCGCTCTGCAGCTCCTTGTAGATGTTGACGAGCGACGGCGGGATGCGCACACCGGGCTGCACGGAAAAGCAGAGGCCATGTGCCTGCCCGAGGCCGTGGTAGGGATCCTGCCCGAGGATGACGACCTTCACCGCATCGAGCGGTGTGAGATCCAGCGCCCGGAAGTATTCGCCGCCCTTGGGGAAGATGCGCTTGCCGGCGCTCTTCTCCTCCATCAGGAAGCGGCGCAGGTCGCTCATGTACGGATTGGCGAACTCCGGCGCCAGCGCCTCCCGCCAGCTCTCCTCCAGCTTCACGCCCTCGACCATCACCAGTCCCCTATTTGAAGCGCCCGCCGCGTTCCAGCACCTCGATCTTGTAGCCGTCCGGGTCGGTGGCGAAGAAGAAGCGGGCAAACGGCTTGCCGTCATGCGGCATCTCGACGAGCTTGCCGACGGTCAGGCCGAGATCGGTGAAGCGCTTGTGTTCCGCCTCCGCATCCTCCACCGAGACCGCCAGATGGCCATAGCCGTCGCCGAGATCGTAGGGCGTGTCGCGCCCGGCATTCACCGTCAGCTCGAGCTCGAAGCCTGTCTCCGGGTTGGCGAGGTAGATCAGCGTGAAGCCGTCGAAGGGGACGCGCTCGGCAACGGCAAGCCCGAAGGCCTTCTGGTAGAAATCGAGTGAGCGCTGCTCGTCGAGCACCCGGATCATCGAATGGATCAGCTTCGCCACGGAGAACTCCTTCTTCGGAAAATTTCCCCTATTTATCGGCAATCTCGAAGCGATTGCCAGTACCAGCCGTGGAGATCGGGTACGCTATTCACATCCGGCTGCGTCCGTCGCACGATTGAATTCCAGGCGGCAGGTGATCATATGGCTGCGAGATCTGCAGCCGCCGCAAAAACCGTCGGCCGCACCCCAGCCCTGTCCGGAAGGTTTCCATGCGCGTCGTCTATCTCGGTCTCGGCTGGCTGCTTGTCACCATCGGCGTCATCGGCGCCTTTCTGCCGGTGCTCCCGACGACCCCCTTTCTGATCCTGGCTGTCGCCTGCTTTGCCCGCTCCTCGCCGCGCCTTGAGGCCTGGCTGCTGGATCATCCGAAATTCGGCAGGCCGCTTCGCGACTGGCGGGAAAAGGGTGCGGTACCGCGCAAAGCGAAGATCGCCGCCGTCACGATGATGACGGCAAGCTATGCGATCTTCTGGTTCGGAAGCTCGCCGCCCTTCTGGCGGGCTGTGCTTGTGGCGGCCATCATGATCGCTCCGGCGATCTTCGTCGTCACCCGGCCCGAACCCGGCGCCTGATCACACATCACCGATGCCGCGATTGCGGCAGGACGAAGGGAATATGCGCGGCCGGCAGTCGCCCGACAGCCCCGGCGATGCCGTAGACGCTGCCGATCGTCCGATCGTTGACCGTTTCCTTGGAGGCGCCCTCGTCCACCACCCTGCCCTGGTCGAGCACCACCAGATGATCGGCGAATTCGGCAGCGAGGTTCAGATCGTGGAGGATCGCCAGCACGATGCCGCCGGCAGCGGCGAAATCGCGTGCGATCTCCAGCACGGAAATCTGATGACCGAGGTCGAGGCTGGCGGTCGGCTCGTCGAGGAAGAGCGCCCGCGGTATGCCATCGACGACGGCGGCCGGCACCTGCGCCAGCGCCCGGGCAAATTGCACCCGCTGCTGCTCGCCGCCCGAGAGCGAGGGATAGGCCCGCGCCTCGAAGCCGCGCAGTCCCACCCGCGTCAGCGCCTTGCGCGCCTGTTCCGTCGGCTGCAGCGAACCCTGCGCCACGGCCCCCATGCGCGCGATTTCGAGCGCGGTAAAGGGAAAGGACAGCTGCACCGCCTGTGGGAGCACGGCGCGGCGCTTCGCCAGATCCGCCGGCGGATGCAGATGGGCTGCCGTGCCGAAATAGGAGACGCTGCCCTCGTCCGGCGCCATCTCGCCCGACAGTACCTTCATCAGCGTCGACTTGCCGGCGCCGTTGGGACCGATTACCACCGTGAAGCGGCCGGGGTGAAGCGCGATCCCGACATTGTCGAGCAGCTTGCGGCCCGATCGCGTGATGGAGATGTTGCCGGCCGAAATCATGGCATGTCCCTCATGCGGATGCCGCCCTTGCCAAGCAGCAGGAAGAGAAAGACCGGTGCGCCGAAGAGCGCCGTGATCACGCCGATCGGCAGTTCCGCCGGCGCCGCCACCGTGCGGGCGACACTGTCGGCCACCAGCAGCAGCGCCCCACCGCCGAGCGCCGAGCCGAGCAGCAGGAAGCGGTGGGACGGCCCCATCACCAGGCGCAGCAGATGCGGCACGACGATGCCGACGAAGCCGATCGAACCGGCGACCGCGACCGTTGAGCCGCAGGCGGCCGCCACCGCGATGATGACGATCTTCTTCAGCCGCTGCACCGGAATGCCCATGTGGAAGGCCGCCGCATCGCCGAGCACCAGCGCATCGAGCCCGCGCGCCACGAAGGGAATGATGGCGATCACCACGGCCACGAAGGGCAGGATGGACAGCACCCGCCCATAGGTGGCGCCGCCGAGCGACCCGAGGCTCCAGAAGGTGATGTCGCGCAGCTGCCGGTCGTCGGCCATGAAGATCAGCATCCCCATCAGGGCCGCACTCAGCGCGCCGATGGCGATGCCCGAGAGGATCAGCGTCGTCGTCGAGGTCCGCCCGTCCTGCGTGGCGATCAGATAAAGCACCCAGGTGTTCACCAGCGCGCCGCAGAAGGCCATCAGCGGCAGGAACTGGTTGCCGAAGAGAAGGGTGAGCGGCAGGAGAACCGTCGGGCCGAGCACGATGGCCACGACCGCCGCCAATGCCGCACCGGACGTCACACCGACGATGCCGGGATCGGCCAGCGGGTTACGGAACAGGCCCTGCATCATCGCACCTGAGACGGCAAGTCCCGCCCCCACCAGAAGGCCGAGCGCCGTGCGCGGCAGGCGCACCGCTTCGAGCACCACACGGTCCTGCGCCGCAAGACTGTCGCCATTGCCGGTCGCATAGGCCCAGAGTTCGGGGAGCCCGACGCCCGTCGGGCCGCTGCTGAGCGAGACGAGGCTGGCGACGACCACCAGCAGGACCAGGGCCACCAGGGCAACAATTCCCTGGAGTGACCGGTCGCCTTCGGTCCTGTCGGCGCGCCAGGGCAAGGTCAGGGCTCTCATCCGCCAAAGGCTCCGGGATAGAGCTGGCTTGCCAGCGCGCGGACTGCTTCCGGCGTACGCGGACCGAAGCCGAGAAGGAACAACCCGTCCATGCTGATTAACGCCTGATTGGCCGCGGCCGGGCTCGTCTGAAGGGCCGGAACCGCAAACACCTGCTCGGGCGTCAGCCTGTGATCGCCGCGCTCCATGGCAACGATCACGTCGGGCTTGGCCGCAATGACGGCTTCGTCACTGAGCGGCTTGTAGCCGGAGATCTCGGGAGCGGCATTGATGCCGCCGGCCATTTCGATGATGGCGGCCGCTTCCGTGCCCGAACCGCTGGCCATGATCCGGCCGTTCGACAGCGACAGCACGAACAGCACCCGCTTCTTCGTGCCATCGAATGCAGCGATCTCGTCCATCACGGCCATCAGGTCCTTGCCCGTCTTCTCCGCCAGCTCGGCCGATCCCTCGGCAAGGCCGACGGCGGCTCCGACGTCGCGGATCTTCTGGAGGATGCCGTCAGCGGTCGCCGGCGTCGGCACCGTGACCATGGGGACGGCGCTGGCCCGAAGGATGTCGAGCACCGGCGGCGGGCCTGCCCCTTCTTCGGCGAGGATCAGATCCGGTTTCTGTGCTAGGATGCCCTCGGCCGACAGTGCCCGCATATAGCCGACATCCGGTTTGGAGGCGGCATCCGCCGGATAGAAGCTCGTCGAATCGACGGCGACGATCCGGTCCTGCGCACCGAGCGCATAGAGAATTTCGGTGATCGTGCCGCCGACCGAAACGATCCGCTGCGCCTCGGGATTGCCGGCATCCGAAGCCTGCGCGGGGACGACCCCGAGCCCCGTGATAACCAGGGAAGACGCGATGGCGATGCGAGAGAAATACGATCTGAACATGAGGCCCCTACCAGTCTCCGCCTCAACCGGCGGCTATAACTTGAGTTGACTAGACAAGTTTTTTCGGCTTTTCAAGGCAGGGGTCACTCGATATCTTGAGTGGCAAGCGAAAGATTTGAGAGGGACCTGTAAATGTACATTGCGATGAACCGTTTTCGTGTCGTGCCGGGCTATGAGGAGGCCTTCGAGGCCATGTGGCGCGGCCGTGAGGGCCGGCTGGCCGAAATGCCGGGCTATGTGGAATTCCACATGCTGAAAGGCCCCAAGGCCGAGGACCACACCCTCTACGCCTCGCATACGGTGTGGGAGAGCTTCGAGCATTTCCAGGCCTGGACGAAGTCGGAGCAGTTCCGCGCCGCCCACGCAAAGGCCGGCGAGAACCGCGGCAAGATCGAATATCTGTCGGGACCCCACTTCGAGGGCTTCGAGGTCATCATCCATGAAGACCGCAAGGGCGTCCGCAACGCCGATGCTGCGTGAGGGTGTCATGAGCCTTGCTGTTCAAACCGACGGCGATCGCCGTGAGCGCGCACTTGCAGCCCTTGCCGCAAAGCCCGACGGCGTCGTCGAGGCGATCGCCGCCTCTGCCGAGGTAACCCCTGCCGAGATCCTCGACATCCTCCCCGAGGGTGCCGCGGTCGCGGCCGCACGGGAAGCCTTCGCCGACATCTGGACCGAGATGACGACCTGGGGCGAAGTGCTCTTCATCGTTCATACGGACGACATCGTGCTGGAAGCGGAGGGCAGCCTGCCGCAGGGATCCGAAGGCCATGGCTGGTTCAACATCCACGGCGACAGCCCGATCGGCGGTCACATCCGCAAGGAGAACTGCGCCTCGATCACCTTCGTCGACCGCCCCTTCCACGGCCGCCGTTCCTGCTCCGTCTGGTTCATGAACGAGAAGGGCGCGCCGATGTTCAAGGTGTTTGTCCGCCGCGACGATCAGCGCGAACTGATCGCGGACCAGCTCGCCCGGTTCGAGGCCCTGCGCGACAGCTATCGGACGTAGCGGAACAGCGCGCTTCAACAGGTTCCGGCCGGATCAGATGGCCGGGACCCACTTCCAGAACACGCCTTCCTGACGCTCCGGGTAATATTTGAACTCGCATTCGAAGCGGTGCCCATAGGCTTCCGCCGCCGTCAGCGCCTCCGCGCTCACCGGGTTCATGCCGGTGCCGGGCGCAAACCAGTCCTCCAGCAGATCGTCCGGGATATAGGTCCCGACCCGAAGCGGCATGGCGGTCAGTGTCTTGTCGAGTTCTTCGGGCGGCATGATGTTCCTCCGTGGTGAGCCTTGTCTCCGGCACTCCTGTCGCCTGCGTTCTATGCAGGGGTCCCGGGCGGCAGCATAGCGGCACGCTCCCGCGAATGCACCTGCTGGCTGCCGACCGACCGATCTCTATTCGGACGCATGCTGCGGCTTGCCCTTCCGCTTGGTGGAGGCCATGTCGTGCAGCTCCTTCTCGCTCATGGACTTTTCCATGCTCTTTGAAGCCCCCTGAAGCTCGCTCTTCTTCATGTCGCCGCGCTTGGCGGCCAGCGCCGCGCCTGCGGCCTTCTGCTGTGCTTTGGATTTTGCCGGCATCATCGCCTCCTTGCTTTGCATCCTATGTTCAACAGCCAACGTGCCGGCGGGTTCCAGCCTGCCCGCGGAACCAACTGGCTTGCGCTTCCGTTGGGCTGGCAGATTCTGAAAGGAAGGACATCATCATGGATGCCAAGGATAAAGTTGCCGACACCACAAACCCGTCCGCCCGCTTCGAGCAGGAAGGTCGCGAACGTGTCGACGATGCGCTGCACGCACAGACGGACATGACCAGCCAGAAGGCGGTCAAGGAAGCCTCCCGGCTCGGCGGCGGCGACACCTATCTGGTGGAGACCGATCTCGAGGAGGCCGACGAGAGCGAAGGCGTCGAGAACGAGGACGGCAGCATCAGCGCCCTGGCAAACGCCGGAAACCAGGAACGCTAAAAAACCTTTCCTCCGGGTCGCGCCATCGCCCTTTCCGGACGATGGCCGCTCCGGAGGAACGACCGCCAGACTGGGTTGCCCTGCCGTTTATCGCGAGATCATATGGAAGCCGAAGCCTTGCCGCCCCAGATCGACCAGCCGCGCAATCGCATCGAAACCATGCCCCACATGGAAGCCAAGGCCGCGCCGACCTTGACGGATGCCAGCGCCGAAGCCTTCGTCCGCGAGGCAATCGATGAGCTCGTGGCCTGCGGCATCCCCTTCCTGCTCGCAGGAACCTTTGCCGTCAGCGCCTATACCGGCATTTCCCGCCCCACCAAGGATCTCGACATCTTCTGCCGCGCCGGCGACTACGCCCGCATCCTCGCGCACTTCAAGGCGAAGGGATACGAGATCGAGGTCGAGGATGACCGCTGGCTCGGCAAGGTCATCAGGGGGGATCATTTCTTCGACGTGATCTTTGCCGGCTCCAACGGCACCATGCCGATCGGCGACGCCTGGTTCGACCACGCCCGCCAGATGGAGCTGAACGGCCACCAGGTTCGGATCATCGCCCCCACCGAACTCGTCTGGTCCAAATGCTTCGTCCAGCTTCGCCACCGCTATGATGGCGGCGACGTCGTGCATGTCATGCTGCGCGCCCACGACCAGATCGACTGGCATCGGCTGCTCAACCACATGGAAGTCCACTGGGAGGTGCTGCTGATCCACCTCCTCAACTTTCGTTGGATCTACCCGACCGAGCGCGACAAGGTGCCGGAATGGCTCCTCGACGAACTTCTGGACCGCCTGCAGGCACAGCGCCAGCTGCCGCTGCCGCAGATGAAGATCTGCCGTGGCCGCATGTTCAGCCGCGTCGATTTCGAGATCGACGTGAAGGAATGGGGCTTTGCCGATGTGGGCGGTGAAGGAGAGCCGCGCGAGGGCATCGAGAAAGAAAAGACGGAAGGAGGTTCGGCGTGAGCAAGTCAACTGGCAAGGGCGAAAGCGGAACGAGGAAAGCCGACGACAAGCAGCGGATCGCAGCCATGGGCGACCTCCATGTCAAGGAAACCGGCACGGCCTCCTTCAAGGACCTGTTCACGGAAATCTCCCAGGCTGCTGATATTCTTGTTCTCACAGGCGACCTCACCGATCTCGGCAAGCCGAAGGAGGCAGAGCTGTTGGCCGCCGACCTGCGCGCCTGCACGATCCCGGTCGTCGCCGTGCTGGGCAACCACGACTACGAATGCGGCCATGTCGAAGAGGTCGCGGCGATCTTCAAGGACGCAGGCGTTCACCTGCTGGAAGGTCAGGCCGTGGAGATCAACGGTGTCGGCTTTGCCGGCGTCAAGGGCTTTGCCGGCGGCTTCGGCCGCTACATGCTGGGGTCCTTCGGCGAGCCGGCGATCAAGGCGATGGTCGCCGAAAGCGTGGAAGAAACCATGCGGCTGGAGAATGCCCTGCGCCAGGTTCGCTCCGAGCGCGCGATGGTGGTGCTGCATTACGCGCCGATCCCCGACACTGTCGTCGGCGAACCGCAGGAGATCTATGCCTTCCTCGGCTCTTCGCGGCTGGCGGAGACGATCGACCGCTTTCCCGTGTCGGCCGTCGTTCACGGCCACGCCCACCGCGGAACCTACGAAGGCCGCACGCCGGGCGGTGCCCCCGTCTACAACGTCGCCTCCCACATCGAGAAGCCGACGGGTCGGCCCTATGCCCTGCTGGACCTCTAGCGGAACATCGGGCCCTGCCGTCAGTTCGAAGCGCTTACCAGGAGGACTGATCCATGACCGACCAGAAGAACCACCCCGAGCAGGATCCGGCAGAAGGCTCCCGCAAAACCATCGACCGCGAACTCGCTCGTCAGGACCAGAAGGCGCAGGAGAACGGTCGCAAGGTCAAGGACGACGGCGAAACGAAGCGCTGACAAGCGTTCCGATGAAGGCGCTGCCCCAGAAATCCGCAAACTGATCTTAAGTTATGCCCTCGGCGGGAAGCTCTGGAACAAGGGGCTTCCTCGCTCGTTTGACCCGTCTCATCATCAGGGGTACTTCATGACGTCTGCCATCCAAGCCGCAAGCGAGTTTCGCGCCTTTCCAAAGACCTGGGGGGCGGAATTCGTCGCCGCCGGCGAGGTCCGCTTCCGGCTGTGGGCGCCGGGCCAGAAGGAGGTCGTCCTTCGTCTCGGCACCAGCGAAACACCGATGAGCCGCAGCGACGACGGCTGGTTTGAGCTGCTGGCGACAGGCGTATCGGCAGGCGCCGAATACTGCTTCGTCCTGTCGGACGGCATGACCATTCCCGATCCCGCCTCGCGTGGCCAGAAGGGTGAGGTCAACGGCACCTCCCTCGTCATCGATCCGACCAACTACGAGTGGCAGAATGCCGCCTGGAAAGGTAGGCCGTGGGAAGAGGCAGTCGTTTACGAATTCCACGTCGGGACCTTCACGCAGGAAGGCACCTTCCGCGCTGCCATCGAGAAGCTGCCGCATCTGGCGGAACTCGGCATCACGGCCGTCGAGATCATGCCGGTCGCCCAGTTTGCCGGCAACCGCGGCTGGGGCTATGACGGCGTGCTGCTTTATGCACCGCACAGCGCCTATGGCACGCCCGAGGACATGAAGGCCTTCATCGATGCCGCGCACGGCCACGGCCTCATGGTCCTCCTCGACGTCGTCTACAATCACTTCGGCCCGGACGGAAACTATCTGCCGCTGGTGGCGCCGAGCTTCTTCCATCCCGAAAAACACACGCCCTGGGGCGCGGCCATCGCCTATGAAACGGACGCGGTACGGCGCTTCTTCATCGAGAATGCGCTCTACTGGCTGGAGGAGTATCAGATCGACGGGCTGCGCTTCGACGCGATCGACCAGATCGGCGACGACGGGTCCGAAAAGCACATTCTGGTGGAAATTGCCGAACGCATCCGCTCCGAGCTGCCCGACCGTCACATCCATCTGACCACCGAGGATGCCCGCAACATCACCTCGCTGCATGAGCGCGATGCCGACGGCGGTGTGCCCCGCTTCACCGCGGAGTGGAACGACGATCTCCACAATGCCATCCACGTCTATGCCACCGGCGAGACCGACGGCTACTACAAGGATTTCGCCGACAAGACCGAATATCTCGTGGCGCGCACGCTGGCGGAAGGATTCGCCTATCAGGGCGAAATGTCCAAACAGAGCGGCGAGGCCCGGGGCGTGACCAGCACCGGCCAGCCGCCGGTGGCTTTCGTCGACTTCATCCAGAACCATGACCAGGTCGGCAACCGGGCCTTCGGCGACCGCCTGCTGACGCTCGCCGGCCCGGAGAAGGTGAAGGCGCTTCTGTCGATGCTCCTCCTGTCGCCGCACATCCCGCTTCTCTTCATGGGCGAGGAATTCGGCGAGACCCGCCCCTTCCAGTTCTTTACCGACTTCCACGGCGAACTCGCCAAGGCTGTGCGCGACGGACGACGAAGGGAATTCGAAGGTCATGCCGGCCATGGACACGAGGAAGAGGAAATCCCGGATCCCAATGCCGAGACCACCTTCACCGACTGCAGGCTCGACTGGGCGAAACCCGAGGCCGCCGAGGGTGCCGAGTGGATGGCACTGACGAATCAGCTTCTCACGCTTCGCCGCGAGATCATCGTTCCGATGATCCGCACCGCGCGCGAATCCGGCGGCACGATCCTGGAAGCGGCGGATGGCCTGGTCGCAGTCCGCTGGAGCTTCCCCGACGGTGAACTCGGAATGGCAATCAACCTGGGGGCCGAAGCAAAGCCGCTCCCGGACCTGCCGGGTACGCCGGTCCACAGCTACCCGCCGGAAGCCGGCACCGGTAATCGCCTCGACGTCAATTCGGTTGTCGTGACCGCCACGACCGGAGGCCGGGCATGAAGATCCCCTCCTCCACCTACCGCATCCAGTTTCGCGACGGGATGACCTTCGATCGTGCCGCCACGCTGGTGCCTTACCTGAAGCGTCTCGGCATCAGCCACCTCTATGCCTCGCCGATCTTCACCGCCACGAGCGGCTCCACGCATGGCTATGATGTCACCGATGCCAACGAGTTCGACCCGGTCCTCGGCGGCCGCGAAGGCTTCGACCGGATGTCGCAGGCCCTGCAGCAGCACGGACTCGGCCTGATCCTCGACATCGTGCCCAACCACATGGCCTCCTCGCTGGAGAACCCATGGTGGCGGGATGTCGTGGAGCATGGCGAGGACAGCCGCTATGCCCATTATTTCGACATCGACTGGAGCCGGCGACTGACGCTACCCTTCCTCGGCGACACCTTCGAGAAGGTTCTCGAGGCCGGCGACCTGTCGATCAAGGCGGATCCGGACACCGGCAAGCCGGCACTCGCCTATTACGACACCTGCTACCCGCTGAAGCCCTCGACCTACGATGGTCGCGAACAGGCCGTGCTGTCGATGACCGCGAAAGCGGAGATCGCCGCACTTCACGACCAGCAGCCGTGGCGGCTGATGTCGTGGCGCGATGCGCCGCGCGAGCTGAGCTATCGCCGGTTCTTCGAGATCACCGGACTGGTTGGCCTCAGGGTCGAGGATCCGGAGGTCTTCGCCGACGCCCACCGCCTGGTGCTCGACCTGGTGCGGGAGGGCCGCGTCGACGGCCTGCGCATCGACCACGTCGACGGTCTGGCAGATCCGAAGGCCTACCTGGAGCAGCTTCGCGAGGCGGCAGGCCCCGACACCTATATCGTCGTCGAGAAGATCCTGGGCGAAGGCGAGCAGCTCCCGGACGACTGGCCGATCTCCGGCACCACGGGCTATGAGTTCATCGGCGCACTGAGCAACGCCCTGGTGGACGGCAGCAAGACCGACGCTCTGACCCACGTCTATGAGGCCGTCTCCGGCCGTCAGACGGACCCGATGGAAGATTTGCGTGACGCAAAACTTTCGATGGCAAACAACAACTTCGAGGGCGAAGTTGCTGCGCTGCAAAAACTGGCTCTCGCACTTCATGAAGTCGAGGACGATTCGAGCGCCATCGATGCCGACACCATGCACAACGCGCTGCGCGAGCTGCTCGTCGCCTTTCCCGTCTACCGCACCTATGGTACCGCAGACGGCATGCCGGAGGCCGACAAGACCCGCCTCGGCGCCATCGTCTCATCGGTTGAAAGCGGCCCTCATGCGCCGGACAAGGAGGCTCTAGCCTTCATCCGGCGCATCCTGCTCGGAGACGTCGGTGCTGAGCAGGCGGACAAGGCAAGCCTCTTCCGCACGCGCTTCCAGCAGCTCACCGGGCCGCTGATGGCCAAGTCGCTCGAAGACACGCTGTTCTTCCGCCATCACCGTCTGCTGGCGCTGAACGAGGTCGGCAGCGAGGCCGCGCCGCCAGCCGCATCGCTTACGCACTTCCACGAGGAGATGCGCACCCGCCTCAAGCACCAGCCCCACGCGCTCTCGGGAACCTCCACGCACGATACCAAGCGCGGCGAGGATGCCCGCGCCCGC
>TARA_R110002051_G_scaffold9652_2_pt1 | contig 32422 bp, 50 predicted proteins | sample TARA_R110002051 | Tara Oceans TARA_R110002051 (sample SAMEA4397023) | marine metagenome | biome: Polar Biome; feature: [MES] marine water layer (ENVO:01000295) within the mesopelagic zone...; material: water (ENVO:00002006), including particulate matter (ENVO:01000060) such as...... | reverse complement strand
TATGTGTAGCGTTGGTTACCTTGGCTGTATTAGCGGCTATCTCAGTGTTAATAGAGTTGGCTAGTTTGGCAGCAGTGACAGCATCGTCTAATATCTTGTCGGTATCAACTGAGTTCTGAGCAGGAGTTATAGTCGTGCCAATATCGTTGATACCGATTACTTCTAACTTGTCAGTTGCAATAAGCGCAGACGTTAATGTAAGAACTGCGCCTGAAGTAGAATAAGAATCTTCGTGCTGTTTAACCCCGTTAATAGTGACTATTAGGGATTGTTCGTTAGGTGCAATCCAAGTTAACGTATGGGTAGCACTGGTTGAACTGGTTACGTCAAAGCGTCTGATGTCAGATGCTTTACGAGTCGTGTTCCCCATATAAGGCATTAGGTAATCTCCAGAACACTAATGAAGCATTCAAGATCGGACACAACGGATGCCGTTATCGTCAACTTATCTGATGCCTGAAGGTTAATCGGTTTGTCGAGAACCAGAGTTGAATCAGCGGGAACAGGTAATGTCTTGCCGACATGGTAATAGGTGGTCGCAGAATTGTCGTACACCTCTATAGTCGCGTTCACGCTGGATGTTCCGTCTACGTTAGACAGATATACTGCGTGAATAACCGCCTCTGTTGCGGCAGGACAGGTGTACACATCAGTGCGTGATGTTCCTATCGCGGCCCCGGCGTTTTTGAATGCATTTGCCATCTTTTTCTAGCCTCCCAAAGCCAGTGCCATTGCGGCGCTGTTATCAGCCGCCGTGATTTGAAGTTGCTCGTTACCGCCTGAGTTAAGCGTAGTAAGAGTTACGTTGTTACCCGCCGCTACTTTTGCTGACAAGTAGCCGGGAGTAGTGTCTGAAGCGGAGTTCCCAACCAGTACGTCGGTATCTCCTGAGAGAGCCGCCCACACTGAACCGTTATAGTATTTAAGTACCGAACTTACGCTGTCGTACCACAGATCACCCGCAGAGGGGGAGCCGGGTGCGGAAGACGATATCGTGTACTCGTTTGCGTACCTGTTCACATCGGCGATGCTTGCCGCCACGGTACTCATGTTAGTCACGTTGGATGCCGTGCCGAGAGTATTCATGTCGGTCACAACATCGGCTGTTCCCAAGGTATTCATATCAGAAACCACGTCGGCGGTTCCGAGGGTATTCATATCGGTTACGACATCAGCCGTAGCCAGAACGTTCATGTCAGAAACCACGTCCGCTGTTCCTAACGTATTCATGTCAGAAACCACGTCTGCCGTTCCGAGAACATTCATATCGGTAACCACGTCAGCAGTTCCGAGTATCCCCATGTCGGTAATGACTGCCGAAACACCTAGCAATCCAACCTCAGTTGCCTTACCAGCGACTGCGGTTACGTCAGTAGAGATACCAGCAACTGTCGTTACATTAGCCGCTATTCCGCTTACGGTATTAATGTGGCCTTGGTCAGTGGTAGTTGGCGTGGTTCTCAGCCAAGTGGTCGTACCCAAGTCATAGACCATCATTACGTTGTTGGTCGTATTGAAATATAGAGCGCCGTCTAATAAAGTGTTTCCGTCGTTATCAACCGATGGATCGGAAGACTTACTACCTAAATAACGATCATCGAAAGCATCGTAACTTGCGGCGGCGGCACTGGCTGAAGAGGCAGAAGCCGTGGCTGAACTGGCTGAAGCGGTGGCTGAACTGGCACTTGCAGTCGCGCTTGAGGCGCTTGCGGTCGAACTTGACGAAGAAGCGGAGGCTGACGCGGCACTTTTCGCCGCATGATGAAGCGATGAGTAACTGGTTCCATCAACAGTGCTGTCTTCAGCGGTTATGGCCCATTCTTTACTTGCACCTTTCGATGCCGTGCTGGTTATCCCAGTGCCGCCAACTGCCCACGCTTTACTCGAATGAATAGTAGTTGCACCACTAACACCACCATCAGTTTTCTGCGCGAAGTCTTTTGCGGAACCCCCAGTAGAGGCCGTTGTGCCTTGAGAATATTCTTTGGAAGAGTAAGATGCTGTATCAACAAGACCAGTGGCTACAGCCCATTCTTTGGCCGCGCCTCTTGATGCTGTCGTGGTTACATCAGTCCCGCCAATTGCCCACGCTTTGCTACTGTAGTCTGTGGAATCAACAATACCGTCCGTCTTCCGTGCCCATTCACGGGCTTCGCTGACGTTTACCATCAGTTCCCATTTAGCGGCGGAAAGATCAGTTGACCAAGTGCCAGAGGTGTGTGCAACAAGGCAGATATAGAGGTTGTCGGTACTGGCCCCTGCGGCTCCATCAACTACGACATCACGTATGGAGTATGCAGTCGAGGTTGCCCAAGTGCCTTCCCAGTTTCCCACTCCGGTCTGAAGTTCAAGATCACCAGCGGTATCAAAACCTATGACTTTCCCAATCCTGTTAGTGGGGGTATCTGTAATAGCCCAATCGGTCTGTGGTGTCCCCTCGTTGGGTAATTTTATGGCACGTTTGATATTTGTTTGGCCTAAATCCCATGCCGTAACCAAAGCATCATAGTCAGACTTAACAACGTCACCCCTTGCTAAGGTTCCCTTCGTGTAAGAACCTTGTCTTGTATAGTAATCGTTCGCCATTAGCGGCGTACCCTCCTTGGCGAGTAATGAACCGTCACACCTTGGATGATGTGAGGCTGTTCATAAATTGATTCCGAAAGGATTAACATCCCCATATTCGTCCCGATCCCATCTAAGTTTTCTTCCGATGTTGAAATAATCTGACCCGTCCAGTTGAACGAGTCCCAATTGTCGATATTCCAGTATCCACCACTACCCTCGATAGACAGTGTGCGGCTTCTTGCCGCTGGAACATCTGGATCGGAATAGGAGTAATCAGGCTGAAACTGAAGAGAGATGCTGGAATCACCAGTCATCTCAAACTGAATCTTCCTGAACCTCTTGTCTCTGGTTGGTGTGTCGAAGTGGTAATAGGACAATCTCAGCATCGCTTCAACAGTCGATCCGTCGAATGAAGTTCCCTTATCCATCTGGTAGACATAACCATCATCTGAACCAAAGAATAGAATCTCATCTCCGCTCGTATCTTCAGCAGAACAGATCGTGTAAACGACCTTTCCAAGATCGACACGGATAAATCCCGCAATCTTGTTTCCTGAGAACGTGGCATATATACCTGTGCCATCATTAAAGAATATTCTGTACTGCCCCTTTGATCTAACCCTCACCGATGCTATGGAAAGACCTTTCTTGTCCGAGATGATCGGCCTGATCTTTTTGCTGATGGAGTTCATCGCAAAGTCACCATATGCGTTCACCGCTGAAAAAGTGGTGATGCCACGGTCATCAAGGAACATAGTTTCTGTAAGATTCTGGATGGTGTATTCACCCGCTCCAGAGTCATTGGAAAATGTTTTCAGATTCCAATCGGCAGCACTGGTTCCATAAAGGATGTATATCCTGTTTCTGTTAAACACAGCCATTGCGTCACCGGGCTGAACTTGCAACCCGGTAATCTCATCACCAGTCCCAATCTCTGAAGCCCCTGTAACGACACTCCAGCCATACGGGTCACCAATGGAGCAGTGCTGTAACGACCCCTTAGTGAAGGCTAGAAACAGATGCTTCTTGTGGGCCGCAAGATGTTTCGGGGTATCAACTGACATCCCTGTAAAGATGGGGACTGCGTAGGTTCCGTCGTATTCAAAACAGGTGTTAAATCCATCTACCCAGTACACCCGGTTGGTTGCAGTTGAGCCACCAAAGTTATAGTTGACGAATTCGTATCTACCACCGGGGACTAACGCGACAGTGATTAATGCGCTTGTGGACACAGCAACCGTTGAGGCACTGACCTGTAGGTTCTCGGCAGATTGGAATGTCCCGGTTACGCCAGTGAGGACAAATACTCCAGTAGCGTTACTCGTTCCTACAGTCCCAGTCCGTATAGCGACGCGCCTGACTACTCCTGTTGCGCTCGAAGTTGCGCCCGTTATCGTAGCGCCTTCGGCAACGGCGGCGCTTCCTGTATTAAATTTGATGTATTGCCCAAGATCAACAGCACTCCAACCAGAGGTAGTTGCCTTGAACATCTTGCACTCTGTTGCGCCAGCGTTATCTCTAAAGGCATAGGTTGAGCCGTTATAAACCCAGACCCCTCTTATTGGGCCTGATCCGGTGATTACCGTTATCTTTGATCTGGCTCGTTCTATAGATGCTTGTGAATAAGTTGTGTCAAGAGCATCGGTAGTTGCGCCCAGTGCGTTAGCCAGTTCTTTCACGACAGCGACAGTTGATGCGCTGACCTGAATATTCTCCCCTACCTGAAAAGTACCTGTGAGTAAGGCAACTGCCATATAACCTACGGCGTCACTACCCGCATACGAGCCGCTACTCACAACTCCATCCACGATAAGTTCTGCCGTGGCCCCAGATGTCGCGCCCGTGATTACGTTGGTGTCTACGGTAGCCGTTGTGCCTGTTTGGAACTCTAGAATCCAATAGATACTTTCTGATGGTTTTGTACGGCCATCATATCTCTCAAAGCCATCAATACGGCGGTAGCCTCCTTCAGGATAAACCTCGTAATTCTTTCCGAATAGGAGACTGCCGGGTGGTTGAGATAGGGCCGGGTCAGTCAGTATCTCCCCCCCAACAAAAGGGAAGTACTTCGCCCGCATTGAAGAGGCGGGGAAGGAAGTCCGGCTTATAAGTTCGCTATATATATTAACCACTTATTCGACCCGGATAATCTGGCTCAAGTCCTCGTTCCCGAATCTTCGGCCTCTCTGTCCGGGGAGCGATTGCGATTCAAGTTTGTCGAGTAGGTCTTGGTATTCAGCAGAAGATGCCAGCAATATCTCTGGAGCCTCTTCACGCTCCGCCCACATGGTCTTGGCTCTAGCCACGATTACCCTGTGGTACTGAATTGGAATATCAGAGACATCAGCGTTAGCCGCGAGTCTTGTCGGGGTTTTCCAATAGTCGGAAGTAATCGTGTATGCCTTATCTGGGGGTGGGTCAACTATTACGCTCTCATCAGGCTGGACAACAATATATGTAGGAGAGTTATTTGTGGCAGTTCCTTGGCGTAAATCTGATCTCCAATCGACGTAACTTAACGGGGTTAGACTAATCGAGTCGTCAGAGGTGTAATCAAGGAAGAACGACCTCATGTCCCAATTACTTAAATCGGTAGGTTGTTGGGTTGCTGGCGCTCTTACCCCGGTTGATAACGTAGAGGAGTACTGCGCCCAGAGAAAGTTCCAATCGTGCCAGAGGCTTTGAACTTGGTAATCTGCTTCAGCAACGAAATCCACGATCACCTTTAACTGGCCTTCTTGATTTAGAACGGTACTTGGCCCTGTGCCAGAAATACCGACTTCTTGTCTAACAGTTTGGCAGAGTTCTAGAAATGTCATTCTTTAGGTTCCAGTGGTAATCGATGGCATCAACCACTTTCTTAGGGTCGAGTGTTGCGGCACACATAGCGCCACCTGTTTCTTCATGTCTGTTGCACGTTGCAAATCCGTAATGCATCTTGTGGCACGGATAGCAATCCGCGTCTGACGTAAGCGCAGTGGAATTTACCCAGTGCTTGGTTAGGTTCTCTTCTGACGAGTGGCTTAGTAAGGTCACTTTCGCAACATCTTCCGCGCTAACAGAGTTTAGAACCCCGGTTTCGGGGCCAACAACAAGGTCTGCTTGCTGAACAAACGCCAGAGTCTCTCTAATACTCCATTTCCCGCTTCTAGGGAACACACGGGGTTCTTTTTCCCACCCCATCTCAAGAATCTGACACATTTCTTCACCAACAAGGACGAATCGTGCCATCGGCTCTGTCTGTAGGTAACAGGCGATGACAGCATCTATGTATGGGTAGGATTTATGTACGGAAGACCCAGACAGGGCAACGACAATTACATAATGTCCTGACCCAAGGCGCATATTTCGGCGCTGTTCCGCCACCCATTTCTTTTCTGCGTTAGAGGGGTAGAACTTGGTGTTAAAAACGTGCGGGACTTTAGCCTTGTTGTGAAGTGCTTCAGAGTAATTCTTGTTTAACTTCTTATGCCGCTTATCTTTAGGCCAGTTGTATATCTGGTCTGACTCGATAGCCAGAAGCCCTTTCTCAACAATACAACTCAGATTTATTACACTGGGGAAAAGTCGTCGGAGCCTCTTCCAATACGGGCCGAGTTCTGCATTGGGAATCTGATCTGTCTTCTGAACAAGGAGTTCATCAATATTGGGGTCATTCTTTAGTATAGACAGCGCGTTTTCAGTGACGTTGACGCAAACCTTCTTGCCCTGCTCCTTCAGTAACGGGAAGATCGAACTAATCTGGAGTGAATCTCCAAATCCGCCGTACCTGATTAAACAGGTCGTGTTCTCCCGCTTACCACCCATCTCTTCATTACTTAAATCTTGCCATTTCTTTTCTGGGACATAGGTAATCTTCAATCAAACCATCCCAACGTATGGGTTGTATACCTCAGCCGAATCCGCCGTCGCGCCACCACTAGACACGGCGTTCTCCCCCGCGCCCCAATTACCTTGGTGTATGGTTCCATCACTCTTGAAACAAGCCTGTAAGCCTCCATCCCACCTGTAGCCCATAGCCTCACAAGCCTCCTTCGTGATATCTTCCCCGTGGTCGGCCTCTTTAACCCCGGCATCAATCTCAGCCGCTGTCAGTGCCTTTTCCACATCGCTTTCCTTGTAGCCATATGCCTGACCAGCCCTAACAACCATCCCCAATATTGGATTGAACAATCCCGCAATCGTTGCCGCTGGATTAATCAGTCCGGGTTTTTCTCTGTATGTCTTTTCTTGCTTACTGTAATGCTTGTTGTAAGCCTCAATCTGCTTACCATACTTATCGCGAAAAGCAACCAATGCGTTATGCTTGGCGTGCTTAGACAGTTTCGCAACTTCAAACTCAAATCCGAAGTAGGTTTTGGTTTCAGTTTCTTCAAGTTTACCCATCAAATCCCTAAACGCCTCAAGCATACCTGTTTTGCCTTTAATGGCCGTTTCATATGCGATGGCACGATCAAGTTGTTTCTGTTGCGCCGGGTTTAAACTTATGTTTTTTGCCGCATTTTTGGCATCGAATGACTCGACATCTGCCTCAAAACCGGGCGCTTCTACATTTGGCCCAGCGTCAAGTAAAGCACCAAAGGTAGGCGATGGAGCCGTTCTTGGGTCATACGACAGGCCGCGCTCGTCGTCAAAAGTTGAAAAACCATCTACTTGAGATATGGCTGGTTTTGACAGAGCATCCAATCCCAGACCAAAAGTATTTCCAGATTGTAAATGGGCGTTTAGCGCATCCATATCAAACTGGGCAGTTTCCATCGGATTCTGTGGGGCGTTGATTGTGTCGTCGTCTACATTCGGAGATGGATTAACATTTAGCGCGTCGTGGAATGCGTTGTAAGCCTCTACTCTGTTTTTATCGAGTTGGGCGGCATTGTCTATGTCTTCTTGGGTTTGAAGTCCCAGTCCGCGCATCAAGCCTCTATTTTTTTGTTTGTTTTCAGTGCGATTGGGACTAACCTTTGATGGAACGCTAGTCTTTGATGGATCGTCGTAAGCGGAGTAATCAACGTCATCCACCGATATAGCGACGGAACGCATAGCGTTCTCAACAGCATCTAAATCCTGAAAGTTTAAGTCAGCCTCAGTCTGGTTAGAGCCATAACTTAGGCCGGTACTCGGATCATTATCTGGGTGTCCACCACTTGGTGACCCGGTGGGGCCAGAGGGACTGGCCTGACCTTCTTGGGCATCGCCTAGATTACCCTCGTCTCCACCGTATCCGCCCATTCCACTTTGCTGACCGCCTTTCCCCGCTTCTGGATCACCTGTGGGCATGACTTAACTCTTGTTCATCACTTTGCGAACCGTTGTCGGCCATGTCCATGCCATATAGACAGAGCCATTCATCGGTTGCGGATAAACAACACCAGATTCCCATTCATCACCTTCGACATGGTGAGCCTCTTTCGGCTGATCCCAACCCATGCGACAGGAGATAGATGAGTCACTCATCTCAGTTTTGGATTCAAATCCAACTTTGTATTTAATTTTGTCCATGTTTATTCCTGAAAGAAAAAGGGGGGCTAATGCCCCCCTTCTCTCGTTGCGGTTTAACGCTTTGGGTCTAACGTAGTCCCTTGCGGGGCTTTGCTAGAAGTACCCACTCCCATCGGGCGCTGGTTCTTGCCAGTAGCGGCAAGGCCCAGTTCCTTTAGGGAAGAGGTGATCTTCTGCTGATCCGAAAGACCTGACTTTACGCCTACTCCTTGAGTTGACTGTGCCATAACACCCCCCCTTAAATAGCCGAATCCCACATAACAACGCGGGCTTCAGATGCAGTAGGGTGAACGAGGCCAGCGCCTCCCAAGTAGTACCACGCGATCCCACGCGATCTGCCGAAGTCTGTTGGTATCTTACCCCTAATTTCTTCAGGGATAGCAACCGCTTCAGCAACCGTATCGGAGCCAAAGAAAATTGCCCAGTCGGACAGAGCCTTCGACCATACGCCAGCGGCAGTACCCATACCAGTGGCGGCTCCGCCCTTGGCACGATACGTCTGCTCGACGAAACGGACTCCTTCGTAACGACCAGTTTCACCATTACGGATCATCTGGAACCCGGATTCGACGTACTGATTAATCGACTCCAAGTTGTTCTTCAGGGTGCGGAACGTGGTAGGCCATGCAAGACAGAAATAATCGTCCCCTTCATAAGAAGGGATATTCCGCTCTTTCATCACGTCAACTATTGCTTTGATGTGATCCTTGCCTAGCGCTACTTCGTTGGTGGTAGTTGCAGTACCGTTGGTAGTCAGAACAACCGAATCGGTTGACGTACCGCCAGCAGTCGGCCCAGCAGGAACAACGCGTAAAGGAGTGAGATCGATCTGGTCTGCAACCAAACCGTCTAACACCTGTGCCGCATCTATCTTTAAGACCTTGTGGATTATCTCCTTGACCGGATGCTCAGACAAATCATCTAGTTTGGAGGTGAAAGGAATGGAATTACCATATTCCGTGATGGACATGGTTCCTTGCGTGATTGTGAAATTCGTTTCAGCCATCACAGTGCCTTCGGTTAAAGCCGCACCACCAGTCGCAACAGTTGAATACACGTTCCAATGGAAAGTGTCGCCTTTGTTGAGACCTTGATGAGCGGCATCCTTGACATCCGCGAACTGACGGAATTTAACAATCGGACGCAGGGACATTCGCAATTCCTTGGACAGATTGAGGGAGTACATATACCCACCGAGGGTATTGGTTCCCCATACTTGACCAGCCATGCTTAGTACCTATGTTTAAAAGTTAATTGAGAAACTAGGCGGGTTGTCCCCTACCTTGTTTCATTTCCGATATGATGTCGGAGTAAGACAATTCCTGTTCGTCTTCACCAATAATGGCTCTGACATTTTTAGGAGTGACTTCCTCCATGTTCTGCTTGCGTTCTTGACGCACAACTTCCCTCGATCCTCCGCCCATCGCATCTACCTTGACCTTCAACCAATCCTGCGCGTAAGAAGCGCACTCTTGCATGATGTCCCAAGGGTCTCGGGTGGGATTACTTTGGTAAAGTTCAGCAGAACGTCGGTCAGCGACTGCAAGCATTCCTATGTCGGCGGCAATATCGGGATATTCACTATGGAACATCTCGACGGCTTGCTTACGACGTATTTCATACCCACGGTCTCTGGCCTGTTTCTCCTCTTCCCGCATTTCCGCCTTTGTACGCGCAATAATGCTATTAACATCAACTTGCGGAGCAGGCTTGTCTGTGGCGCGAATCTTTTTAAGCAAACTGCTTGCTTTATTTTCATCGCCTTGAAAGAGGGCATCGTGATATTGCTCATATAGAGCATCAGTCGCGTCCGAGGATGGCGATTGTGTTGTGCCAGCGTCCGGGGATGGCTGGCGGGTTTTAGCCTCTAGGTCTGACCTATAGGCATTCAATTTGGCTTCATAATCTTCCAACTCTCGTTGGCGCTCTGAAGCCTCTTGAAGTCTTTTGTCGGCTGAAGAGTTCTTCTGGTACTGGGCTAATATTTCATCCCATTCCACGTCCACGGCTTCACCGTTAACTTTGGCAGTTGCGTACCAAGACTCCCCTTTTTTAACCAGCGGAACCGCGATGCGATCCTCGTCATAGTTTGGGGTCTCTTCTTCTGTATACTGTCCTTCTGTCTCGTGATCTTCGTGAACCTTTTCAGCGATTCTTTCTATTTCTGATTGATGATTTGTGAGACTTTCTTTTTCTACTAAGTCCACGTCCGGTTGGATAGCGTCCATGCTTTACTCCTGAAACTCATTAAGAGTTTCCTCTGCGTATTTTGCTTGGTTAATAGCCTCGTCAAGCCATGCTATGACTATCTGAGGCAACCTAGCGCGGAATTGAAGTTCCCTGATGGCCTCTTCTTCGCAAGGCTCTATATTAATCCACGCTTCAAAGGCTTCTTGTTTGGCCTTGAGCGCTCTGCCAGCAATGAACTTACCAACAGGGGACTTCAAAAATTCTTTTGTTTGAAGGCCAAGGCGGGCCTCCGCAATTAACAACTCTGTCTCATCCATCAATTACTATCCTTCAGCACCGGGGATATTCCCGTACTTATCATTCATCAAGACATCAGACATTTGTTTTCCTTCATCGTTTCCGGGGGCAACACCAATAGCGGCGTCCTCCTCCAGAAGCATCTTGTGAACAAGCGCCTCCTTCTGAAGGATTAATTCGCCACGAGCAATGTCGTTCTTCTCCGCCTTTATACGGGCTTCGATTATGCCGACCTGCTGTTTCATAATGTCGCCACGTTCACGGGCGTCAGTGGAAATCTGGGTAGACGTAATGTCGCCCATAGCCTTCTCTTTTGCCGCCTGCACCTCGGACTGACCCTTGATCTGAGCCGATAGTATTCTGGCTTCAGCGTCGATCTGTTTCGCCGCACCTTGATCCATGAGTTGCTGGACAGCGCCACTCAACTCTTCGATCTGGCCGACGAGCATATCGATACGGGGCTGCTCTTCCTCGGCAACGAACCGCTTGCCGTCTTTATATCCAAGAGCGCCAAAGACTTCCTTGGTTATCTCGCCTTGGTTTAGGAAGTTAATCAGGTCAGGGTTAATCTCGCCCATCGTCCTGATGCCGAGAAGTAATCTTTCAATTTTCTTGACCGGATCGGTAGCGCCTGTTCCGACGTTTACGCCGACGGTCATTTCATGGCGTAGAAGGTTGTCTGTTTCTGGGCCGGTGAATCTCTGATAGAAACCCGGCTCTTCCTTGTTCTCTTGCTCCGCCCTGTTTGTCGCGACCTGTAGAACAACCTCATCAGTCTCGTAGTACTGCTCTAGGCGAATGAGTTGCATGATGACAGGCTCAATCCATGTCTCAGCGAATGTCCTAATCATGTACTCGATCATCGAGTTAGCATTTGAAGAGAGCATCTCCATCCCGCCAACCGTTTCGTTCATCATGCGATTGCTTTGAACACTTCCTTGAGAGAAGTTCCCCGCAATATCATCAAAGTCAATATTCAGCCGATCCTGCTCTTCATAGGCGCTGGCTGTAACATCAGGCGTCGCAATGACAGCCACGTCACTGTGCGGGTCGTCCATCATCACAGAACCGCCCGGAACACTTCTTTTCAGGGCGTGTATGTCTATGTTTGCGCTTCTGCGGATGTGGTAACGCTTGTTCAGAACAAGTTGTACGTTATCTGTCCTTTGGTTCGCTATGTCGTTAGCCGCTGTCTGTAAGTCCTGAGTCAGTTCTATCAAGGACGTTGGGTAAGTGCGATGCGCCTCAATAACAGTGCCACCCATAACATAAGGACGCTCTCCTTCTCTTAGATGCGGGTAGGCTTCGCGTAACGGCTTTGGATCAGTTAACAGATGCTGAGTTCCAGCGGTGTAGTAAATCCAGTCCTCCCCATTCTTCCTAACAATATTCTTGTGAACAAATATTGTCTGGTATTCAGAGATACTTTCCTGTCGATCAGTTAAAGGGTCTTGCCTCTTTCCTTGCCGGGTTTGTCGAGTTGAATCAAACTCCGTGCGTTTTGAAGACTCAAGAAGTTCACCAAGTTTCAGGCGCTTCCATTTAGGCTCACCAGTTTTCGGGTCAATATTACGCATACGCTCCATAACGTCTTGGAGGTACATCGGTATGATTTCAATCACAAAAGGAGATGTTCCAATAGGATCAAGCCAGTCTGCGGCTGGATCGATTCGGAAATTCTCTGCCGCTATCAACCGAATATACGGACAATCTTTTACAATCCGCTTCTCCTCAACAACATCTTCCAACTCGTTGCCTTCTTCGTCCAGAACTGGGTTACCGGCTTCATCAAGAACGGTCTCCCTAGTTTTTATCTTCTCTTCCTTGTACTCCCAGTATTGGTGGGAGACGACGGTTCCGAAAACAAGGGCTTCTTGATACGCCGCAACTAATGTTTGAAACCAAGGAATAGTTTTTGTCAGTCGATACTGGAGGAGGTGCTTCAGTATCGAAGCAGATGCCCTCTGTTCCTCGTCTGAGTCATTCTGTGGATAAACCGATACAACATCTTCAGTCGCAAAAAAGGCCGCTGTGACTGCGGCCTCGTTGGTTCGTATTGAAGAGCGTGTCTTCGGCCTGAATAGTCGGGATCGATGCTGGTACTGTGATCCGTGGTACTTTGATCCAGAGGGGTGCTTTGATTGAAACAGGGAGATATTCCTATCCCATTGGCGTCGGTAGTTTGCATCAAGATAGGACGTAGACGACTCATACGCATCCCTCGCTAATTTCAGCCAAGGTGACCGTTCTTCGTCTAAGTTGATAGGGACATCTTCATTCATCAAATTTGACCTCGCCCATAACGTCTCGATCTAGGCTTTGAAGTTCTTCTAAGTTTGCTGATCCCCGGCTAACCTTGAATCTCTCAAGCAACTCCCCTGCCCAACGCATTACATTCTTGTACTCAGGATCAATATCATTAACCCGAATCCACATCCCATATTTCATGGAGAGGGCTTCGTTCCATATAGCGAGCATTGAGTAATCATTGCTTGGCCCAACCGCCCATGCGTGTCCGGGGTAATGTTTCTCAAGAGTGTCGGCGACGTTTTTAACAAGACTGACTATTGTTGCCTCTTGCATCATGCTCCCCTTATGGGAGTCGATCATTACTTTCATTACTGGAAAGCGGCCAACACAAATAGGATAATTACGAAACCAGCAATCGCGGCCATTTTTGGATTCTCTTTACACATCTGCTTAATCTTTTCTAGGTTCATTTTTTTGGCCCATATGGTCTATGTGGATTCTCGTAGAGTTTGCGTCTTGGGAAGTTGTAGACAAGGATGGGTTGTTCAGGGCCATCTGCTTTCTCGCAAAGTTCCCGCCAACTGTATTTTCTAGTTTTTACTTTTTTCAATGGAGTGTCCTTGTCTCCTCATGGAGGATGGTTGCTGTCTCTTGTACGAGAGAGAAAATGAGTTCGCTCAGTGCCTGAGTAATGTTTAGTGACTCAAGTTCCTCTGCTTCAGCATCTATAAAATTTGATAGAAAATTAACCGCAAGTTCTTCTGGAGTCTGTGTCATATCAGTAAGATGGGAGCGCTTCTGGCTCTAAGTCGTCTTGGTATACGGTCTGCGGAGGCGAAGCCTCGATGTCGTAGATGCGCGACATGGCATCCAACATATCGACATGAACCGCTGGAAATAAGTTGTACTCGTTGTCAATCATCCTCTGGACAAGGTCATACAACTTGCCGGTCTCGTCCTTTTGCTTTATTGGACGAACGATGAGTGACCCATCTCCTTGCTCAAACGCTTTCCTCTGGTTTGAGGTCAGTGAATCAGATGACGGGGCCAGAAAGAAGCGCCAGTTCTCAAAGTCGGGCTGGAGTCGTTGTACGCGATCCCGTTTAGAACCCGGCCCTTCTCTCGGCCACGCCAATTCTTGAATCGGAAAATAGTTGTTCTCTATTTTCATCATTTCATTAAAATGCTCGATATCGGAATCCTTTCCGTATCTCTCGTATCCAACCTTTACCGTCAGCACTCCAGTCTGTCGCAGCCACTTACGGCGAAACTTGCTTAGAGACTCCCAGCGTTCTTTCAGGTTTAACCTGTGACAAAGTCCGTCAAGAAGAAACTTGTTGAAAGCGTGGTCGATACCAATAACTGCAATGGCCGTTCTATCTGAAGTACTCTTCTTTGAGTGCGCCGGGTCACATAGAATGTATATGTTTAGGACTCTGGGACGTATCTCGATTCTTCGTATCCACTCAGGGTCGAACACTTGGTCTGATCCTGCAATTGGGTTCTGTAGCATCTGGCAAGCCAGAACATACTGCCCCATTGAGGACTTTTTCTTGTCCCAATCTTCTTGCGAAAGTAGTATTGGACTCCCATCTGGGGTTCCAGATGAGGTGGCGGGGTAGACCCGGGATTCTGTCCCGCGATCTATCAACTCCCGGTAGGTGTCTGCGTAGTGATACCTTGTCCCGATGTACCACTCTCTGTTCGCGCCGCCTGACAGGTTCTGAGATAAATCTAAGGACTCTGTTGTTTTTGCGATCTGTTCTGGCGTGTTGACCGAGTCTCTGGTTACCACGTCGTCGTATATACGGAGATCGTAATGACGGGATATGGGTTGTCCATCCACTAAACCCCATGCTTCAACCGTGGCCTCTTTCGGGTTTGATTTCCTTTTGACGATAATTCCAGCGTCTTCACCCCACTGTGGGGATTCCTGTCGTGGATTTGCGTATAAGATATCTGGGAACAAGTCCCTTAGAAAATCGTTGACTTCAAACTCTCGCTTTATCTGCTTGAGGAAGCCTTTCGCAATAGGTCTGGTATGAGAAAATATACCTATCGTTACGTTGGGGTTTCTCAGGATTTCCTGAATCGTTCCCGCGTAAGTAATAATGGTGGACTTGTAATGGCCTCGCGCCCACAGATCAAGATGGCCGTCTGGATTCTTCTCAACCTCTCGGCATCTGGCATACAACCAAGGGTGGACGGCATCTTTCCTATTCAGTAAGACAACCAACAGGAACCAGCGATCTATCTTAACAAGTTCCCGAACTACCTCTTTGTCGAAATTCTTTTCCAGAAGATTTTTATAGAACTTGCCACTTTCTTCTAAGGTTGCAGTTGGTAAGTATTCAGAAGCCTTCTTGACAAACTCTTTAAGATTCATTTAGGCAGGATGTGCGCCCTACGCCTTTGGCTCTATGCCGGGGCGACCCATAGCCCTCAAGTTATTGAGATACCCATCGTAGGAGGCTCTACCAGACTCTTCTGGCTTCCAGCCTAACTCTTTCGCCCGTTTATTCCATGACGCGAATGACTTCGCTGGGCCGGGTGACGGCTTCGGTTCCGATGGTGGTGGTGGCGGCGGCGGCGGTGGTGGTGGCTGTACTACAGCCGCCGCTTGTTCCACTACGGGCGGCGCTGGCCTTGGAGTTGGCTCCGGTTTTGGCGCAGGGGCCGGTGGATTGAACGGCAACGTCTGATCAGCAACTACAGTCTCAGTCGCAGTGACAGGAGTTGGTTCCGGTTGGGCAAACCTATCCCAGTATGACCAATCAACCGTCATCCCAGAGGGAATCTGGTGACTGAAGTTTGTGACTCCCTCAGAGGTCGCTACACCCGGATTCGGGTAAGCCTTCCCAGTCATAGGGTCATACACCGTGGTCTGAACTGGGGAGGGCTGTGCGTTTGCGTATGCAGATGGGCGACTGCCCACCATCTTTACCCCCGGCTCTACCGGGTCACTAGATTCCCCGGCTGTCACAGTCGAGTCAGTAGGTGCAGTCGCCGCTTGGTTAACCTGTTGCTGTTGCAGTTGTGCGAATTTTTTTAGGAAGTCTGCTGAGTACATTATACCTGAGCCTTCCTGAGCGTATCCTTTCGGAGCGCCTCAATTTTACTGATGGCTAGTTCAGTTTCGTCTTCCATCTTGCTTGCGGTTTTTAGGTATTGAAGCGTGGCGTTGGTTAACGGGTCTTCCTCTGGGACGAATCGCTTTTTAGGCTTCCCGGCATATCCGATACTTCTTCCCTTTGGGGATACATTAATTTTCATTTGATTGACCTGTTCCTTGACCTCGACATAACTTGTAAATTCCCAGCACGATTATCTGTAGGTCTACGGTTTGCGTGGTGGACATCTTTCTTGTCCCCTTTCCGAACTCTTCCCAATTTAGTCAACGCACGTCTAGCCTTGTTACGCGAACTCCTCTCAGCAATTGCTTTAGGCGAAGAATGGAATTTTTTGTATTCCCGTTTATAGTTTCTGGGCTTCCCGCCTCCGGTTTTGTACTCACTGGGGCGTCTTGCTCTAATCAGTCCTGCCATTCTTTATCCCTTCTTGGCCTTTACTTTCTTTCCAGTTTTCTTAGCATAGGACTGGGCCGCTTTTTTTCCTTTGGAGGTATAAGAAAAATGTTTGTTTCCTACTTTTGGCATTAGCACACCTTTAGAAGTTAATCCGGTAGTGGGCCATTACTGCCCCGTCATCGCTATAGTTCAAACCTATCGACTGGTTCTTGGTGATCTTCTTCGCCGCGCCAATCTGATAGCCGTCTTCCGTTGCTCTCAACTGGAGCGGGAGATCGAATCTTGTAACCGCATAAAGGGTTGCCATCGCGACCCCTGCTACGACCATCTCCGTCTCGTATTTCTTGTACCACCTCACCTTCTTCTGTTCTCTTTGACCGCAGAAATCTACTGCTCTTCCGTTTCCGGTTCCTATGGCCCCGGCTAAACACGCTGCATCTCCCAAAGCCCTAGCCGCCGCTGATCTGCTTTCCTTCGCATACTCCGACGCAACAACCGGTTTGCCTGTGACAGCAATCGCTTGCTTAACCATCGCAGTAATCTCTGCGGGAGTCTTATCCCAACCAGTTTGCAGAAAGACGTAATCGGCATTCGCGTAGTACCCCGTGTTACCTTTGTGTCCACCAATACCGGAGGTAAGATGAACACCAACTGGCTTATTGGTGATTGACTTTAAATGGGCGATCAGAGCGTTGACTGTCGCGGCATCCCAATATTCATCACATTCGAGGCAGGTGACATATCCTGTCACTTTGTCATCGAACCTACGAACGATCTCACTGAAATGAGCCTTCTGAGCGTCCAGTGATTGAGAGGTAATCTTCGGGCTGTCGTCCGGGGTCAGCCACATAACAGGGCTTAACCCTGCGGCATTTAAGGTATTCAGTTGTACTTCCCAATCTGGTTGGGGGGAGATAATGGAGAGATTAAAATTCGGGCCTCCGTTGAACCCATCCCCACCGTTACGACTGTAAATGTAGATATGGGTATCGCCATTTGCTTTGGCGGCGGCTCTCATCCTTAGTTTTTCTGCCTGTGGATGGAGGTAATTCAAGGTCATCCACGAATCATCAACCATCAGGAAACTGGCTCTGGAGCCATATAGGTCAGCGAATGCGGTACTCCCCACGAGGAACGCAGTCAGAATTAGGGGGATTACCCGCACTTTTCGCATAGACAGTCCTGACACTCTCCCTTGGCTGTGCAGGGGCAATGCCCAGACAGGCAATCAGGGCAATCACACCCGCTTGTCTCTTTTTCGCCTTCGATCAGGTCACGCTCAAACATAAGTTGTAATCTCGTCTCATAAAGGGAACGCGTTTTCTCCTCATAAAGGGCACGCGTTTTACTAACCGAATGAAATCCGTTCGGTTACGCGCTAACCGAATTCGGTTAAGCCTTGGCTAGGATCAGGAGGAGGACAATCAGAATCAAAAATAATTCTGCCACCAAAATTGTGTGATACCAAACCCACCGGGTTTTATATGCGCCCTGCTCAAAGTTTTTACGAAGTTCGTGAAGCAATTTATTCACCGAAAAAAGGGCTTATGGTAGGGGGGTACTACAAGCCTCTTTTTGCCTCTTTTAACCCCTTTAGAATCAATCACTTAGAGAGGCGTTTTTCAGGTTTGTCCCTCTGTAATCCGTAGGGATTCTGACCCGCTTTTGCCTCCTTAGCCTCCCGCCTTAGAGTCTTCCGTAAATCCATCCTGTCTCGGTACAGAAGTTCATCCTGCATGGCGTACCAGACGGGGGAGCATAAATCTCTGTTGTCTATGGCCGTCATAACAATCTGGGCGCGGGTGAACTCTTCTCGGGCTACCCGGCTCCAGTGTTTATAGATCGGTTTGTAGTCTTCGTCGTCGTCTTGATAGAACATATGTCTAATGGAGAATAAGTGTCCCTGTAGCCCTTTTAGAATCAATGACTTAGGGGGTTACGTTTCAAAATAGTCTGAGACGTGGAGTGTGTTTATATACATCGGAGGGTAAAGCCCCCGCCGCGTGGCTGGCCGGGTGTTTATCATCCTTGAATCGAAAGCCAATATGCGTGACTCGAAAAAGTTCTGGCGGATCACCGATTAATCGACCCCTGCCACCTGATCATCGTCCCAGCAGTCCGCTCGTCGTGGACAACTGTCGGCTCCGGCGGCTGGCCGCTGGGGGCTGGCTGGGGCTGGAGCCACTAACGCGAACCCTTCCGCGCGGGCCTTTTGGATTCTGAGCCGTGTTGGCTCCGGGGCGGCAGGCGCAGTTCCACGGCAGTAAGACAGGCGGACGCCCCGGTCACAAACTTATTTCCCCCGGTCTCTTCCCCGGTCTCTTCCCCGGTCTCCGCTCCGATCTGGTCTCACCATCCCCCAGCCGAGCCGCGCCAAGTATCCCCGGCGGCTGGCAACGCCAGCAGGCCGCGTTGGCTTATGCTTCTCTAGGGAGTTCAAGACTCAGCGCTTTAGGTTTTTTCCCGCCCGGGCTGGTGGAGGCGGCGGGAATCGAACCCGCGTTCCCGGGCCGTCCCGTGTGGGCTTTGGCCGGGTCTGACCATGTCGCCCCCGATAACCCCTCCGCCCCTTTAGGGTTGTGCTGGCCCCTCTGGCCGCGTCCAGTGGCGGGCCTTACAGGCGCTCTGGCGGTCTGATGCTGGGCCTGTGTCCCCCGGGGCTGATATGCAATTAATGCTTGACTTTTCCAATATCACCAGCAGAGGGCCTCAGATCGCGTAGGACGTGAGCATATTCCCTCAGACCCGACCCAGTAGGGTAGCCTAGGTCATGGTGTTTAAAACCCGTGGCGGGCATTACAGGAGGTGTTTTTCTTCTTTGTTTTCAATGGTTTATATACTGTATAAATAACCACTGGTTCACAGGTCTGGTGCACTTGTCAAGTTTTGCCTGCTTGCAAGTCTTCCCTCTATATATACCTAAATCGACCTGTATTTATTTTCGTTTATCACTCAATCTGTTGTTGACATACCGCGTCGGACTGATAAAATGAGCGCTCCAACGGAACACAACCCAACCATAAGGAGATGCTTATAGACTATACCCGACCATAGAACCTTCCCCGGGGGCAGAGCCGAGGACAAAAAACTAACGTGTGACGGCGAGAATACAAATGTTACGAACCAGATGGTGTGTACCAGCACTGGTGATCGAGCGGAGCCAAGCGAAAGACGTAGGCGTCCCCCGTGATCACTACCTTATCTACCCAGCGCTCAAACGCAGGCAGGCTTGCCCATCTGGTGATACGGCGGCTCACTCTCTCCGCCAGCAAAGACCAGCAGTTCGGGCAGTCCCTCCCATGTTCAAGGGGCAACGAGAGTCGGATGTATCGACGAGCGCTCAGTCGAGCGTTGGTCGATGTATCCATCAACTCTGCGAGGACAAAAAATGACTGATCAGGAAATTATTGATTATTTTGATTCACACTTTGACGCTACGGTATTTGTGATTGCCCAGATGTCTGGCAGGTCTGTAGCCTACGTTAAACGCCTTTTAATGGGGGGCTGACATGAGACTATTTCAAAACCCAGTTATCTCCCGGCACTGCGCCGCAATCAATAAAGCAGGCGGAGCGGCAGAAGAATTACTCCCCGCGTACAAGGTACACCGAGCGGTGGATTTTTCAGGCTCCAAGCGCTGGGAACCTGAGTTCTTCGCACACTACGTTTTGGTGGCTGACATTGATACCGACGAGTTGGAGGAGGCGTTCGCCATTCACAACCGCGTCGGTTCTTTCGACTCCCCGGAGGACGAGGCACTTATCACACGGCACGGCAGACAGCACTCCATGTCCGTCGGCGATATCCTCGAACACGAGGGGCAGTACCACATGGTGGACGGCTTTGGGTTCACCCCCATTGAAGTCCGCGAGATGGTGTGGTTCTACCGTGAACCAAGGAGGGCCGCATGATTAAATCAGCGTGTCCCATCTGGCGTCCTGATGAAATCGCCGAGTGTCTGAACCTCAGCACAGCGCTGTACAAGCGGCTCTGGAATGAGATTCTCCCCGAGTACAACAAACGTGCCGACTACCCTGACCCCTACCCCGGCGAGTATGTCGAACAGGATGTCCACTACTGGGATTTACTGACCGACGCCGAGCGAATCGAGATCAACAACGCTTACACCACTGAATGGGGTGAGTTTTACAAATAACGAGGACTGACTAAATGAGTAATAACCCACGCTTAGTACCCGGCGATGACTTCCATCATCCGCTATTCGGCCACGCTGTTGTCACCAAGGTGGAGAACTGCGGAAACCAGCACGGATGCTGGCAGGACATAGCGGTGCAGATACTTTATGACGAGATGGGCCGGTTCGCCCCAGTGCATCACCGATTGGATACCCGCTACCTTGTGATTCGGGATGAGATTGACTCCGACTGGGTACAGCAACCAGTAACAGCAACGCCAACATCGGTTGCTCAATACATCTACTCAGACGTGTGGGGGGGCTGAACATGGCGCGACCCAACATTGAAAACAAACGATTCTGGAACCTGCCCGAATCAGCCCTGCGCTACATCATTGTAGATTGCCGCGAGGCAATGGTGGCTAATCCCGACAACCCCAAGTGTGTCCACGGCCCCGGCAACTATGCCGATCAAGTTTGCGATGCCTCTACCGTCATGGCATATCGGCGAAAGCAATGCCCGAATGACCAATGGCGTAAATTTTGGGAGCAGGGACTAAGCCACTGAAACGAGTTTATCTACCATGCGCCTCTGAGGGGGCGTATCAAGATGCACTCCATCAACCTACTGCGAGGACAACCATGAAAAAAGCACCAAAGATTTCCGACATTGCCCAGCACATTACCGACAAGTTCGCCGGTCAGATACAGGGCTGGATCGACTCGGGCGAGAAAGCCCCTAACTGGAACTGCCCTTGGGTCAACGTCGGCAACGGCGGCGTGTTCCCGGTCAAGGCCGATGGATCACAGTACCGTGGCTCCAACGTCATGTGGCTCTGGTTTGTGGCCGGTGAGATGGGCTTCACCAGCAACCAGTGGTTTGGCTACTCCGGGGCTAAGGAAGCCGCTGTTAAGTATGCACGTTCACAAGGTCGCAAAATTGAGGAGCGTGACCGCAAGCGCGGCAATGGCTACTACTTCTGGGACGTGGAGAATGAATGCGTCTTCGAGGGCGGCGTCCGCAAGGGCGAGTCGGCTACCCCTATCGTCTTTTATAAGAAGATCGAGATTGACGACAAGCGCAACCTCAACGAATCAGGCGACCCCACTAAAAAGGTTATCCCGATGATGCGGTATCTGAACGTGTTTAATCGCGATCAGATCGAGGGCTTGCCCAGCGTTGAGGTCAAGTTACCCGATGTTGACTTTGATGCCTGCGACAATGCCGACGCAGTGATCGCGGCCTACCCCTTAGCAATTAACGAGGGAGGCAACCGGGCATACTACTCCCCCGATAAGGACGAGGTGCATATCCCGGGGCGTGGTCAGTTCGAGTCTTCCGCCGAGTGGTACGCGGTAGTGTTCCACGAGTTAGGGCATTCGACTGGTCACAAGTCTCGGCTAGATCGGCTGGAACGTGCGGCCTTCGGCTCTAAGGAGTACGCGTTCGAGGAGTTGGTCGCGGAGTTGACCAGCGCTTTCGTTTGCGCCGAGGTCGGTATCGAGGGGCGAATCCAACACGTCGAGTATCTCGCCAACTGGCTCAAGGTCTTGAAGGAGGATAAGAATGCCATCCTTCGCGCCGCGTCTAAAGCGCAGGCGGCGGCTGACTGTGTCATGGGCCGCGACCAGATCGAGTATGCCAAAGCGGCGTAACTATCATTCACTATCAACAGGCGCATCGCCTCTGGCCCCCGCATCTGCCGGGGCCAGCACGATGTACCTTCATCAACCATTAACTGCGAGGACTATTATGACCAAGCCAGTAAACACTGACCCGTGGAGAATCGTCGGGACATACGGTGACGATGAAAGCCGGGGGCATTTGCGATACCGCGCCTACTTCAAGACGAAGAAAAGCGCGTTCGGGTTTGCCCGTGAGCGACTCGATGTGACGATGTACTTCACCCGCAAAATCACCGAGAGGGATATTGCGAACGAGGGGCTAGAGAGCGCTCTGAAAGGTAAGTGGGAGATCAAGTACCGTGCTGATCAGTACGACCCCTGTTACTTACTTAATAATATGTTCCTTCCCATCTAGGCGGCATCGCCTCGGGGCCAGCGCGCTGGCCTCGCACGATGCGTCCTGCATCAATCAACCTTCTGCGAGGATTATTTATGAGCAACATGGAGCATAAGATCGCTGAACTGCTCGTCGAGACACTGGTCAGTAAGCATCTGGTGTCAGTTTTCGATGGCGAAGAAACCACGGTGCATAAATCAAGAGACAAGCGAGAAGTGCTAGACGCGCTTGAGTCAACAGACTCAGACACTTTAGAAGTTTACAGCCTAGACGGAAAAAACATAGGCTACTTCTGGCTCATCTGGGGCAATGGCCCAGACCTAATTTCAGATTACGGCGTCAATAGGGGCGGGGGTTCTGCTTCCGACTACCTTGCTAACGATGAAGTTTTTAATGGCATCATGCTATTGGTCGAGAAGAAAATGGGAATACTTTAATTCAATCAACCTTCTGCGAGGACATAACCATGTGGCACAACATTCAATTCAATTCCAACCTGATCCAGTACGAGACGGCCCGGGCTGTGCTGATCAAACTGCCAGAGGTCACCGACCAATTCTGGCATCCGATCAAGTGCGTTCGGTTTGTCCCGGGGTCAGGCGACAGCCTGATCAAGATCGGCGTTGCTGATGACATGATCATCAAGACCCATCGCCCGGGCAACGGGCAGTACAACCGCACGATCAAGTTAGACGAGCGAGCGTACAGCGCCGAGCAGTTCATCGAGAAGATGCGCGGCAAGTGTGGCAACCCCGAGACGGCTCAGTCTGGGCCTGTCGCGGTCGGCAACCTGTCTGAACTGGTCGCCCTGCTGGTCACTGCCAGCGCTCACCTCAAGTACCCGAAGTTCCGGGTAGCAACACCGTCAGGTGACGTGGTTGTCTCCCGGGCTGGTGCGAAGTCAAAGAATGCAGGCTGGCTGTACGTTAAGTCACCCGGCGGCTTCGATGATTCAACCTACTATGGAAAGGTCAATCCCGACAGTGGCGTGTATCTGCCATCTAAGGACGCCTCGCCTGATGTGGCTGAAGCGCTCAAGCGCTTTGCTGATGACCCGGCCAAGGTTGCCAGCGAGTACGGCAAGTTGAACGGCAACTGCTGTTTCTGCGTCCGGCCTCTGAGCGACGAGCGCTCGACCGAGGTTGGATACGGCGCGACGTGCGCCAAACATTACGCCCTCCCTTGGGGGGCGTGAGTCCATCGACACTACGCCCCTGCGAGTGGGCGTAGCACGATGTACTCCTGCATCAATCAATCTGCGAGGTATTAATCATGCGACAAGTATCCCACTCTCAGTGGGTGGAACTAAAAAATGAATTGGTTGAATCCGAGAGGAGGTTGCAACGCTCGGTCACCAATTTGCGCGAGGATGTTTTTGAAGTTGAGTCACATCGCGTTTACAGCGACGACTTAGACCACGGCGACGATTACGAAACTCTGAGGGCGCGTATCTCTGTCGCATTCCACGACGTGGATATGCATAGCGACTGGTACAAGTACCCGGAACTGCCAGAAAAGAAAGCCCACTACGATGCGGCTATCGCAATAATCAAACTGCTGTTACTCGAACGAGACCTTTGATGTATTACGGATACGCTGACCTAGCCAATGTCAAACTGGAGCATATCGAACAATTTCTGGATATGCGTACCAGCAAACGCCGAAGTAAGCACGTCGATGAAATGATGGACATTGTCCACCAGTTCAAGCATATGCTGGCTTCCCCATCTGGACGCGAGGAGAACTGTCGCCAGTTGCTGTCCGATCTTTGGGACAGCGCCAGCGATGGCGAGTTCACCAGTTCAACCAACCGAGCGCTAATCAAACTGCTGGACTAGCGCATAAAATCTTCACCGTCTTTTCGCAGACGCCGTGGCCCCGGGCGAATACGGGGCGCAACTATCAACAACTATCATTCACCATCACAGAAAATTTATGGAGAGCGAAATGATTGAGAAATATCAGGTTACCGCTAGACACTACAGAGAAAAGGGCGCTATAGGTGCGATGCAATATCGCTTAAATATGTTTGTTATGGCTGAAAATCACGATGACGCGTTGGTAAAAGCATACGAAACCGTAGGCGATCTTATTATGCCTTATGTCTGTTGCTGTAGAACTAACAAAGGTTTATACCCGTGGGGGTGGTACAAATAATAGGTTTCATCGCCTTGAGGCTCTCCCTGTGAGCCTCACACGATGCAACCCGCATCATCACCTGAGGCTACAAAATGTACGAAAATATAATGGTCTTGCTGATTTTGTTTATCGGCTTCGGCGGTATACTTATGACATTCGCAATCTTTGAAAGTATTTACAACCGTTTACAAGGAGATCAAGATGCCCGAGATTAATCACCTCAAAGACTTTCAGAACCGGCCCAAAGTTCGGTTCACCTTTCACCTTCCAGCCACGATGAGTGAAGAGTTAGCAAAACTCGCCACGCACGACGGGTTGTCGGTCAGTGATGTGGTGCGCCGAATCCTCAACGACAAGTTGCGGGGGAAGGCATGAGTCTCAAAGACCACATGACTCCGACCCAACGAGCGTCGATGAAGAATCTTCCGACCTACCACTCGATCTGTTTTGCTAAGACAGGCGTTATGCGTCCGGGTAAGACGGCGAGAGAGAGGGCGAAGGACAGGGCCAAGGAAGAGGCAAGGGCTAAAAAAGCCTCTTGAATCTACGCCGCCCCTTCGGGGGCGGTACTACTAGGAGATCGAACTATGAAAATGGAAATCCGAAACAACAAGCCCGTCATGGTTGACGAGCAGGGAATATTCCCGAGCAAGGTTGTGGTCTGTCCGTCTTGCGACGGTAGCGGATCAACGCTGATACCCGGGATGCGCGGCCATGCCTACACTTCGGATCAACTCGATGAGTTGGGCGATGAGTTTGTCGAGGCTATGATGGGCGGCGACTACGACACGGTCTGCGAGGAGTGTCAGGGTCTGCGCGTATCTGCCACGCCAATCATCTCTGGCCTGTCCGACAAGGATTACGAGCGGCTGACCCAAGCATTCAATGAGTTGGATCAGGAGTACGCCATGCGCCGCGAGCAAGAAGCAGAACGTCGGGCGGGGGCATAACATGGCTAATAATGTCAAGTTAACCCCGGAGTATTGGGACTGTGAGTGTACCGCTAATTACATTCACCTGAAATCACAAGAAACAGTTTGTCTGAGATGCAGACAGATGGAAGGCGAAATGCCCGATTCCATAGCCACCGAGGTAGCCACATACCTTAGTATGCAACTAGCAACTGTTACTGATTGCGGTGACGAAGAAACGGCGTCGTTCATCCATTGGACATCTGAAATGTCTCGTACAAGTCAAGACATGGTTGAATCCTTTATGACTTGGGCGGCCCGCAATCAATACACCTGCATAGATGACTTGCCTTGGGAGCAAGAGAATGGCTGATGACAAATTACTGTACATCAGTATTGAGCCGCGACATGGGCTGTGGAACGTCTATCAGTGGTATATTAAAGGCCCGGGTAGCGTCCTCACAGGCACTGAGCAGAAGCGATGGCTTGACGACTTTGAGACAAAGGATGAAGCCATTGCGGCCTTCCCGAAGGCTGAGGTCTATGCCTGCTGGGTTGCGCCTGATGAACTGCCTGAGCAAGCGCCTGCTGGGTATTACGGCAGTGACGGCGGCTTCTATGACGCTGGTGAGTATTGGTCAGAAAACGACTACTAGGAGAACTGAACTATGACAAATCAGTATAAAAAAACTCGCTCTTACGCCCAACGTAAGGCACTCAAACAAAAATACAAAAAACTAAACGAAGCGGAGGTAAAACGGTTGAACCCGTTCCTAGAGTCGCTCCTTCCCAAATTTCATCCACCCACTACAGGAAATTAAACTATACTTTTTGAAGATCGGTAATAGACCCGACACTTTAAGCCCCGCTTCGGCGGGGTCTTTTTTTTTATGCCGCGAGTTTACCCGCTGGCCTTGGAATGTCTTGGGCGACGTGTGTCCCCATCATTCCGCATACGAGTCCTGCCGCCATGTTGGCGTAGTCCATACAGTTTTCAATCTTCCAGCCTCTTACCCTTCCGCACACGAATGCCGCCAGTGCGGTATCCCCCGCCCCAGTGACATCGATTACATCCTGAGAAATAGACTCTCGATGGATCGGTTTTTTCCGCGCAACGTTTTGGTATGTCATACCATGCGCTCCCTCCGTCACTAAAATCTCCTTAATCCCAAACTTCTTTATTAGAGCCTTAGCGTCTCCCCCAGCACGTTGTAGTTCAGCGGCGTTGGGGGTAATCAAAGTAGCGCCTCGATAGATTTCCCAGTCGTCTGACTTGGGGTCTACCGCTATAGGCTTGTCGGCACTCAGGACTATATCAATAATGTCCCCGGCCCGGGATTGGAAATGTTTCCCGTAGTCTGAAAATATTACCCAGTCGGAATCTTTAACATACTCTTCAAGATATCGGAGCGTGTCATCCAGATCGGACGGGTCACAGGAACTTTCAGTGTCGATCCGCAACAGGTGTTGGTTTCCGACGACGTGGCGTGTCTTCACCGTGGTGTCGATCCGCGCCTGATTGAGTTGAAAATGTGATAGTTGAGAGTGTATTGCCGCAACTAGTTCTGTTGCCGCCGCGTCCTGTCCTACGATGGACAGCAACCGGGTAGAGATACCCATTGAATTCGCATTCATAGCGACATTACAAGCGCCGCCAGCCTGATTTATCGTACCTGTAACCTGCATTATAGGCACAGGGGCTTCAGGAGAAAGGCGGGTAGCGATACCGTACAGGTATCTGTCGAGGATTGCGTCCCCAATCACGAGAATCTGCGGCAAAAGTATTCTCCTATACTATAATTATAGCAAAACAGACATTCTAAACGACATGGCCTGACTCGACAAGAGCATCGTCCACGAGGGACATGGCGAAATCGAACATATCAGACAACATCTGTTTTATCTTCAGCGCCCAACGCTGTATCGTTCGGATAGAAACCCGGTATTTTTTGGCCCACCAGTCACCTGTATGCCCTCGCCAACCTCTGGCCCAGTTCATCACGATGTCCTGTACAAACCATTTATCTCTGCCGAGGTTTTTTGAGATGTAGGAGATCAACACGGCGGTCTCGACCACGGTTCCACCCATAAAATAGGTCAGAATTATCGCCTCATGGTGCGGCCTACAGCACCGCTCAACGTTCCGTAAAATCAACGCCGCCTCTGCCAACTTCTCCCAATCATTAAGTTCGGGCATAAAATCTCGGCTTCCCTCTTTTCTGCCCAATTCCCATATTGAGGGGCCATCCACTATTGGTGTGCTAGTCCTTCTTAATGCCCATCCGATAGCCTCATAACCTGATCTAAATCCTTCGTCCATAAAGCGGCTCTCCATAGCCAATCGACAGCACGTCGATCCGTGACGTGCCTCCCCGTGACCCTCAGCAATACAATATTGGCTAAGGCCACTTCGTTATATTTCTCGCAGTCTTTTTCAAATCCGACACCAGACGTGTGGCGCGATTTACTCATGAACGTCCCGCCCTCTACCTCTACCGCGACGGCGTAGTGCGTATTGGTGAGGGGCTTATCCCAGAAGAAGTCCAGCCGCCAACGACGGGTATCGTGGAACTTGTACTCACGGGTAGGCTCGGGGAACCCTTCGGCCCGGATTTGGGTTAGGAATTTTTCTTCTAGATCGCTCATCTAAAGGGGCGGTCTGGGACACGCCCACCTTCGCCTTTGTCTACGCCGTGCGTTGTCCAAACTTCAAATCTATTGCAGGACGTGACATTGTTTTTGCAGAATAACCAGAAAGGGCATACGTCCGGTGTTTCACAGGGACAGCAATCCATTCCGGGTACATTTGGCGCACGGGCTGGTGGGCCATCCCTTTTGTGCGGGTCTTTGGGGGCATAATGGTTAAAAGAGGCCATAAAAAACTAGCCCCGGGGGTTAGTGGTCACTTGCCCCGGGGCCAAATTGCGGCGAGGATGATGTTGACTCGCCACTGAAACTGTAGTTGACCGCCTTAGTTGAGAAGAACCCATCATGCTGTGGGAATACAGTCATAAATTTCCTTGAGTAGAACGGTATCCAGCAATCTTCACACTTGAACTGAGCGCCTGAGTCTATCGTAGTATGCCACCGCATTACCTCCCAGATAGTCCGGGCTGAATATCTAGTCCGACCACGATCTATAGCAGATAAGGTCAAAGACTGGAATGCCTCCCAAAACTGAGGGTTCGCAATATCGAACTTCTTAAACTCTACTAGGGTTTTGCTCATGACTTTTTCCGACTGATGATCGGCTCTCCACAGTTGGGGAAGTATTTTTTTATCTCTAAAAACTTTTCAGAAAGATCGCGTTTTTTCATGTAGGCCCATTTCTCAGCCTTGTTATTGAAGGGGATCAACAACTCATCCGTTTCCTTGGGGGTTGTCTCGAAATAACCCAACCCCTCTTTATACAGTTTGGTTTGAGTTATGCTTTTACGATGCCTGCCCACTTGCCACCTCTAATATATTCACGACACCTATCTGACCATGCTTCTCTAGACTCATTACCCAACCTAGCCAAGCCCATCTTGTCTAGGCTCGCGGCAAGGCGTTTCAGGTGTAGCCGGTCAAACCGCTTTGTCCAATGCCAAGCACAGAGTGGATTGCCTTCAACCAATATTGTCGCCTCGCCCGGACAATCCATACACGATTGTCTTGTAGAAATCTCAACAACATCACTTGGCATTTTAGGGACATGATCATCCCATCGCCCCTCGTTTAACCAAGTGGTGGGCATCGTAAGATGAGGCACGAAAATCTGACTACGCTTGCGATCTTCTGGGGTGGGGTATTTCTTATAGATAGCCTTCCGATAATTAACTTGATCACGGAGAGCCTGCATTAAAACATTCCGCGCATAGGCAGTCCAATCACATCTTTTAACGCCGGGGTCTTTAAAAAAAACCTTTTCCCAGCACTTCACGGCTTTTTTTCTAGCCTGCTTCGCCCCGACAGGCCATATCTCCCACCATTCTTCAAAAAGGAAAGCAAGTTCGTCCGCATCCACTTGATCGTCCACTAACTTCATTTCCGTTTCTCCATAGTTCTCACAGAGACGTAGGTGATGGGTAGTCAGCCACGACAGTAATCGCCCCACGGATTTCCGGTATATGGAGGGCCGTGCCAGCCCCGATGGCCTATTTCTAGGAAGCATCACCAATACGGCGTTTATCCCCGTCTCAAAGGTCGCCGTGGCTTCACCAACGTCATACTGAAGGCTTTCTGGGATCAAGACTCGGGTGACCAACGGCCCCTGTCACTGTGCGTCCCGGGCATTGGGGTTAAGATACAATTATTTTCGTGGCAAGTCAATAAAAATGGTATACTTGCCCCATGTTATTCAAATCGCGTGTTTCCCCGAGCGCTAAATCGGGGAAGTGGTCGGCGACCACACTGCTGGGCGGCGTTCTAGTTGTCCTCCTCCAAATCGTAAACGCAGGCAGGAACCGCCACATTGCTGTTGTATTTCGATTGGCCTGCCCATTCTCGTGTTTTCCTTCCTTTCGACACGCGGGCAGGCCAATTGATCCCTAAAGAAAAAACTTGGAAATCGAAAGATTATCGCGCCTATCTTCAGAACCTCGATTGCGCCATGTGCGGCGAGGAGGGTTGGGATGACAACCAGATTATTGTCCACCATGCCATCGCTGTCCCCGGCCTCAACCTTGGCAAGATGGGCGGCAAAGCCAGTGACTCTTACGGAATACCGCTTCACGTCCTTTGCCATAACGAATTCCATGCTCACTTTGAGAAATACAAAGAGGAACAACCGCTATGGCTGATGAAGACAATGGAGCAATCGCTCCGCCACTACGGGCCGACCCGATGAACCTGACCAGCGCGGCCATGATTGAGATGCTGGTGCTGGAGAACTTTCAGGACATCGCAAAGATTATTCGCCAGATCATGCTCCGGTATATCGGTGACCAACCCCTCTCGGAAGATGAACACGAAATCGCCGAATACATAAACGACTGCGCCTTAGCGCGGGAGGCCGAACTTGAGTGAACTGGTTTCAGACAAGCGCGTTGAGCAGGCCATGACTTATCTGGCTGAGTCCGACGAAGATGCCGCCAAAGCAAAGGCGAAGGCCAAGGCAATGGAGCAATTCGGAAAAACAGTAAAAGCCTTTGGTTTTTTAGAGGCCGAAGGCACGGTAGCGGAGCGCGAGGCGAAATCCCTCACCACTGAGGAGTACAAGAAGTACCTCAACGGATACGAAAAATCGGTCATGGAATCGGAATTCTTCGCAAACAAACGAGCCAGCGAGGCTGGTATCCGAGAGGTCTGGCGATCCCTTCAAGCAAATAGGAGACAAGGTGCTTAACAAAGAACAAGAGGAGATGGCGTTGCTGGAGATCAAGAACATCGCCGCCGGTATCAACACCGAGATGGAATTCCTGATCGACGATGGAGAAGTCCTTACTGAATCGTATTCTCAGGATCGAGCGGACGATTACCTGAACTGTCTCAATGAATTTATGAACACATTAACCATTGCCATCAAAGCAATGGATTACCCAATAAACCAACTATATCGAGACTAAAAATGAACGAACTAGAAGACTTCCCAGACATATACGAGGAGGCCGTTACCCACAGCCGGGATATCGGAGAAATATCGGCCGCGCTCTCAAACTCTTTGCGAGACATAAAGGATATACCCAAAAGCGCTCAGGCTCATAACTATAAATACGCACCACTGGAGTTGTACACACCGATGGTGCGTCAAGCCTGCATCAACAATGAATTATTCCTACTGCAAAGCCCTTCTTCTGGCCCGGACAGACTGGGGATCGTCACCCTGATAACTCATGGTTCGGGTCAATGGATTCGCGGAGAAGTGTTCATCCCTTTCGACCCAACCAAGTATACGAATCTGCCGCAAGCCGCTGGCGCGATTTTCTCCTATCTGAGGCGGTATGCCATAGGTGGATTCTTCTCGATCTCGGCCCACGGCAACGACTACGATGCAGTGGAAGCAAATATTGAACCAGAAAAACCCAAGGTGAAACCAGCCAGCGCCAAGTTGTTGGCAAGGTTGAGCCAAGCCGCCAACGCTGGCCCGGAGCCGTTACGCGTGGCTTTTAAGGGTCTGCCGGATAAGACAAAGGCGACGCTGACCGACATTCAGGTAGCGCAATTTAAGGCGACAGCACGGGCTGTCTCTGATGGAGATTAAGTGCGAGCAACGCTCTCCAGAATGGTTTTGGTTGCGAAAAGGAGTGCTTACCGCCTCCAATTCTGGTTCAGCCGCAGGACTTGAAAATACCTACCACTCTAGGGGTGGATTATGGGATAACCTTAACGGGAAAGAACGAACAATTGCCCCCCCTCAGAAAACGAAAATGCTATATGGGACGGATCATGAAGAGGATGGGAGAGATGGATATGAGCGGGTTATGGATTACCTCAGTTTTCCTGTTGGTTTTTTCCTTGACGATAACTGCGATTGGCTGGGCGCTTCTCCAGATGGGGTCATCTATGGGGTGGGTCTGCATGAAATTAAGTGCCGTGCTGGAAAACCATATGAATCCATCTCACCACAGCATATGGCTCAGGTTCAAATGCAACTCGCCGTATGCAAATTACCCGGATGCCACTTTCAATCATGGACGCCAGAAGAGCAAAGAATCTGGCTCATCCCCTTCAACCAAGAATACTGGGACTGGCTGATGCCATACCTTACCGAATTCTGGGGCTACGTTGTTTCCGGTAAAAGACCACCAAATCTACGTCGGAAACGGGTTTACCCGGGAGAACTGAAATACACTGTAATTTATGAGGGAAAATAATGGCTTACGAACATCAACCAAACCGATTCTCACTGCTGAAAAACCAAAAACGCCGGGGCGATAACGACCCAGTTTACACAGGGGATGGC